>Ga0154485_1014_pt1 | contig 60638 bp, 58 predicted proteins | sample RifGroC2_FD_115964 | JGI IMG/M metagenome (GOLD analysis project Ga0154485, IMG submission 115964) | Pseudomonadales bacterium GWC2_63_15
GCTATAGATTTATATCGACTCTCCGCCGTGCCACGGGACCGTGAAATGGGGGCTCCACGACTCACTGCGCCCGTAGAGCAAGCTTTACGCGGGGTTTGGGCAATCAATGAATTGGTGCTCGATGCCGAAGCGGCTTGCCAGGTACTCACCCAGCGCACGGACCCCATAGCGCTCTGTCGCGTGATGGCCGGCAGCGAAGAAGCTCAGGCCATTTTCACGTGCGATATGTGCCGTGGGTTCGGAGATTTCACCGGTGATATAGGCGTCTACTCCGGCCGCCACAGCCTGATCGATATAGCCTTGGGCACCACCGGTACACCAGGCGACACGCCGAATCGGGCGGTCGCCGGCGACCATCAGCGGCTCCCGACCAAGCACGTCATGGATCCGACGCATGAACTCAGCCGGCGCCAGCGGTTTCTCAAGGGAGCCCACCAGCCCCACCGAGCGCGGATTGCCCGGCTCCAGCGGACCGTCGGAGCGAAGACCGAGCAGTACGCCCAATCGGGCGTTGTTGCCGACCTCGGGGTGGACATCGAGTGGCAGGTGGTACGCCAGCAGGCTGATATCGTTGCTCAGCAAGGTTTTCAGGCGGCGCTGCTTCATGCCGACGACGCGGGCATCTTCGTTTTTCCAGAAATACCCATGGTGGACCAGGACCACATCGGCGCCCGCCTCGACTGCCGCATCCAGTAATGCCTGGCTGGCCGTCACACCGCTGACGATCCGCGCCACCTGAGGACGCCCTTCGACCTGCAGACCATTGGGGCAGTAATCGACAATCCTCGCGGCATCCAGATACCGGTCTGCTTCCTGAACCAGGGCAGTGAGCGCAACAGTCATGGCAACCTCTTGGTAGATGAGACACGGCTCGATAGATTTCTCGTCGAACCGCCGCGGCAAATCATGCACACATGAAGCTGCATTTCAGTTTGAGCTTCGTATAATGCCGCCACCTTAAGGGGCGCTCCACGCGCCTGCAACTCTGTCCGGACCCTGCGCGATGCTCAATGCCCTACGTTTTCTCGGCTGGCCGTTGCTGGTCGGCCTGCTCGTAGCACTGCTGATCATCCAGCGCTATCCGCAGCTGGTGGGTATAAAGGAGCACGACATCGGGCTACAGCAGGCACCGCTGGTTGCCAGCGCACCGCAGCAGGGCCCTTATTCGTACGCCAACGCGGTGGCGGCCGCTGCGCCAGCAGTTGCCAACCTCTACACCACCAAGGTCATCGAGAAGACCGAGCAGCAACCGCTGTCCAAGGACCCGCTGTTTCAACGCTTCTTCAGTGACAACCTGCCGAGACAACGGCGCATGGAGTCGAGCCTCGGTTCTGCGGTAATCATGAGTTCCGAAGGCTACTTGCTCACCAACAACCATGTGACCGCCAACGCCGAGCAGATCGTCGTGGCCCTCAAGGATGGCCGGGAAACGCTGGCCCGGGTGATTGGCAGCGATCCGGAGACCGACCTTGCCGTGCTGAAGATCGACCTCGCAGACCTACCGGCCATCACGCTCGGCCATTCCGATCGCATACGCGTCGGCGACGTCACCCTGGCGATCGGCAACCCCTTCGGCGTCGGCCAGACCGTCACCATGGGCATCATCAGCGCCACCGGCCGCAATCAGCTGGGCCTGAACACCTACGAGGATTTCATCCAGACCGATGCGGCGATCAACCGCGGCAACTCGGGCGGCGCGCTGGTGGATGCCGGCGGCAACCTGATCGGCATCAATACCGCCATCATTTCCGAATCCGGCGGTTCGCAGGGCATCGGCTTCGCGATACCGGTGAAGCTGGCACTGGAAGTGATGAAGTCGATCATCGAGCACGGCCAGGTCATTCGTGGCTGGCTGGGCGTGGAGGTGCAGTCGCTGACTCAAGAGCTCGCGGAGTCCTTCGGTCAGGAAGGACGACCAGGAATCGTGGTGGCGGGTGTCTACCGCGACGGCCCGGCGGCACGGGCCGGGCTTCAGCCAGGCGACCTGATCCTGAGCATCGACGGGGTGCAGTCGGCCGACGGACGCAGCTCGATGAATCAGGTCGCCCGCGCGCGCCCAGGCGAGAACATCGACATCGATATCCTGCGCAATGGCAAGCCACTGACCCTTACCGCCGAAGTTGGCATGCGACCACCGGTGAACGCGGCGCCGAAATAGCGATGATGCTCCTGCCAAAAGAGGGAAATGCCGCAACATGCTGCGCCCCTTCCACCGCCAGGTCGGCAAGGGCAGGCAGTAAGCCTGCCTGAACCAGACTCAGCGTCAGCCGAGCGCAGCCAACAGCGCCTGATTCTGCTCCGGCGTACCGATGGTGATACGCAGAAACTGCTCGATACGTGGCTGCTTGAAGTGCCGTACGATCACGCCCTGCTCGCGCAGGTTCGCAGCTATCGCTGCCGCATCACGCTGCCGATGACGCGCGAAGATAAAGTTCGCCGCCGACGGCAGCACCTCGAAACCCAGCCTCTGCATCGCCGTCACCACCGCCTCGCGACTGTCGATGACCTGCTGACAGGTCTGCTGGAAATAGGCGCGATCCTCGAACGCCGCCGCGGCGCCGGCGATGGCGATACGGTCCAGCGGGTAGGAATTGAAGCTGTTCTTGATCCGCTCCAGCGCCTCGATCAGATCCGGATGGCCGACTGCCAGACCCACACGAAGGCCGGCCAGCGAACGCGACTTGGAGAGCGTCTGCGTCACCAGCAGATTCGGATAACGGTCCACCAATGCGATGGCAGACTCACCGCCGAAATCCACATAGGCCTCATCGACCAGCACTACGGATTCAGTGTTCGCCTGCAATAGCTGCTCGATCGCCTGAAGTGGAAGCAGGCAGCCAGTCGGCGCATTCGGGTTGGGAAAGATGATGCCGCCGTTCGGTCGGTTGTAATCGGCCACATCGATCTGGAACTGTTCATCGAGCGCGACGGTTTCGTAGGCGATGCCATACAGCCCACAATACACCGGGTAGAAGCTGTAGCTGATATCAGGGAACAGCAGCGGGCGGTCATGCTGGAACAAACCATGAAAGGCATGGGCTAGCACTTCGTCCGAGCCATTGCCGACGAAGACCTGAGCTGGGCACACACCGTAATATTCGGCCACGGCGTGCTTCAGCCGCTCGCCGTTCGGGTCCGGATACAGCCGCAAACCGTCGTTGAGCTCGGCCTGCATCGCGGCGATCGCACGTGGCGATGGGCCATAGGGGTTCTCGTTGGTGTTGAGCTTGACCAGCTTGCTCAGCTTGGGCTGCTCACCCGGCACATAGGGCACCAGGTCCTTGACGAAGGGGCTCCAGAATTTGCTCATCTGCCCTTCTCTCCTCGAAAGTGATCGGTTGGTCGTGAGGCGATAGTTCAAAACGCGTTGCCGAGTGGCGACGGCGAACGGGCATGAGCCAGTCCGTGCCGGCCGCCCAGCGTCAGCTCTTGATGCGGTACTCGGCGCTGCGCGCATGCGCCGTCAGCGATTCGCCGCGCGCCAGCACCGACGCCACCTTGCCCAACGTCGAGGCACCCTCGGCCGAGCAATTGATGATCGACGAGCGCTTCTGGAAGTCATACACACCCAGCGGCGAGGAGAAGCGCGCCGTGCCCGAGGTCGGCAGCACGTGGTTCGGGCCAGCGCAGTAATCGCCCAGCGCCTCGGCGGTGTAACGCCCCATGAAGATCGCGCCGGCATGCCGAATCTGCGGCAGCCATTGCTCCGGCTCGGCGACCGAAAGCTCCAGGTGCTCAGGCGCGATACGGTTGGCGACATCGATCGCCTGCTGCATGTCGGCCACCTGAATCAGCGCACCACGGCCTTCGATGGAGGTACGGGCGATATCGGCACGCTCCAGTGTCGGCAGCAGGCGGGCGATGCTTTCGGCGACGCGATCAAGGAAGACGGCATCCGGGCTGACCAGAATCGACTGGGCATCCTCGTCATGCTCGGCCTGGGAGAACAGGTCCATGGCGATCCAGTCCGGGTCGGTCTGGCCGTCGCAGACCACCAGGATTTCCGACGGGCCGGCGATCATGTCGATGCCGACCTTGCCGAACACATGGCGTTTGGCGGTAGCCACATAGATGTTTCCGGGGCCGACGATCTTGTCCACTGGAGGCACGCTCTCGGTGCCGTAGGCCAGCGCCGCGACTGCCTGAGCGCCACCGATGGTGAAGACCCGATCGACGCCGGCAATGCAGGCCGCCGCGAGCACCAACTCATTGAGCTCGCCACGCGGGGTAGGCACGACCATGACCACTTCCGGCACACCAGCAACCTTGGCCGGAATGGCGTTCATCAGCACCGACGATGGATAGGATGCCTTGCCGCCCGGCACGTAGAGACCGGCGCGGTCCAGCGGGGTGACTTTCTGCCCCAGCACCGTGCCGTCGGCTTCGGTATAGGTCCAGGAGTCCTGTTTCTGCCGCTCGTGATAGCTGCGCACCCGCTCGGCAGCAATTTCGAGGGCCTCGCGCTGTTCCGGGGTAATCCGCTCGAGGGCCTGCTCCAGACGTGCGCGTGGCAGGATCAGATCAGCCATGGAGGCGACCTGTAGTCCATCGAAGCGCTGGGTCAGCTCGACCAGCGCAGCATCGCCGCGCTCGCGTACAGCCTTGATGATCTCCAGCACTCGCTCGTTTACGCCATCGTCGGAAACGCTTTCCCAGCTCAACAGATGATCCAGATGACGTGCGAAGTCGGCATCGGCAGCGTTGAGTCGACGGATGGCGGAGGGAGCGGTCATAGCGGGCCTCATGGTTGGCTAGGCATCGGAAGCGGCCTGCTTCATTGCAATGGCACGAAGCGCAGGCCGGGCTCTCAGGCGCCGCTAGAATATCAAGCCCACCGTGCGGGCACCTGAGAATTTCAGCTATGGCACGGATAGGCAGGCGCGGTGGGGACCGCGAAACGCATCAATGCTGATGCTGCTGAACCGCCGCATGCAGGGTATCGATCAGCGCTTGGATGCGCGCGTGCTGCATCTTCATCGAAGCCTTGTTCACCACCAGCCGCGAACTGATGTGTGCGATCAGTTCCTGGGGCTCCAGGCCATTGGCACGCAGGGTGTTGCCGGTGTCGACGACGTCGATGATCTTATCCGCCAGCCCCACCAGCGGCGCCAGCTCCATCGAGCCGTACAGCTTGATGATGTCGACCTGGCGGCCCTGCTCGGCGTAGTAGCGCTTGGCGACATTCACGAACTTGGTCGCCACGCGCAGGCGGCCCTTGGGCTCCGGCGCACCGACCTTGCCGGCGGTCATCAACTTGCAGTTGGCGATGCGCAGATCGAGTGGCTCGTACAGCCCCTGGCCGCCGTACTCCATCAGCACATCCTTGCCGGCGACGCCGAGATCGGCCGCACCATGCTCGACGTAGGTGGGCACGTCGGTAGCGCGGACGATCAGCAGACGCACATCATCCTGAGTGGTCGGGATGATCAGCTTGCGGCTCTTGTCCGGGTTCTCGGTGGGCACGATGCCAGCTGCGGCGAGCAGCGGCAGGGTATCGTCGAGGATGCGGCCTTTGGACAGGGCGATGGTAAGCATGGAGCACATTTCCTTTGGAACCTCGGGTGGGCCCTCGCTAGTCAAGGGCCCGCTAGCCATCCGTCTCGCGAAAACCTAGCCCGGCACGCGGCGAATCTTCGCGCCCAGCAGCTGCAGCTTCTCTTCGATGCACTCGTAGCCACGATCAATGTGGTAGATGCGATCGATCAGCGTATCGCCCTCGGCAACCAGACCGGCGATGACCAGGCTTGCCGACGCGCGCAGATCGGTCGCCATGACCGGCGCACCTTTGAGACGCTCGACGCCGGTGACAATGGCGGTATTGCCTTCGACCAGAATCTGCGAGCCCATGCGGTTCATCTCGTAGACGTGCATGAAGCGATTCTCGAAAACGGTCTCGATCACCGTGCCGGTGCCTTCGGCAATGGCGTTCAGCGCAATGAACTGCGCCTGCATGTCGGTCGGAAACGCGGGGTATGGCGCAGTCCGCACGTTGACTGCCTTTGGCCGCTTGCCCTTCATGTCCAACTCGATCCAGTCGCTACCGGTGTCGATATGCGCGCCAGCCTCAACCAGCTTGTGCAGCACAGCTTCGAGCAGCGTTGCGTCGGTATCCTTCAAGCGAACACGGCCACCAGTGGCAGCCGCCGCGACCAGATAGGTCCCGGTTTCAATACGGTCGGGCATCACGCTGTAACGACCACCGCCAAGACGTTTGACCCCATCGATGGTGATGGTGTCGGTGCCGGCACCGGAAACCTTAGCACCCATGGAGTTGAGGAAGTTGGCCAGGTCAACCACCTCGGGCTCACGCGCGGCGTTTTCCAGCACGCTGCGGCCGTTGGCCAGCGCGGCGGCCATCATGATGTTTTCGGTACCGGTCACACTTACCGTATCGAAGAAGAAATGCGCACCACGCAATCCACCGGCAGGCGCCTTGGCCTTGATGTAGCCACCTTCGACGTCAATGTGCGCGCCCATGGCTTCGAGACCACGGATGTGCAGATCGACCGGCCGCGAGCCAATGGCGCAACCGCCGGGCAAGGCAACTTCGGCTTCGCCAAAACGCGCAACCATCGGGCCGAGCACCAGGATCGAGGCGCGCATGGTCTTCACCAGCTCATAGGGCGCAACCAGCGTCTTGATGCTGCTGGCGTCCACTTCGACACTGAGCTTCTCGTCGATGACCGGCTGCACACCCATGCGACCGAACAGCTCGATCATCGTGGTGATGTCGTGCAGGTGCGGCAGGTTGCACACCGTGACAGGGGTATCGGCCAGCAATGTGGCGGCCAGAATCGGCAGGGCGGAGTTCTTCGCACCGGAAATGCGAATCTCGCCATCAAGGCGAATACCGCCGGTAATGATCAGTTTGTCCATGAGTATTCCCGTAAGCCGCAGGCTGTAAGCACTGCCGAAGGGGGCGGCGCAGTCAATTCGACGCGCTCTGCCTGGAATGAGTGGAGGTGCTGGCCGCCAGCGATCAGGCGCGCCCGGCCCAGTCGACGCGACTGAAGAACTTCATGGTGACGGCGTGAATGCTGCCGTCGGCGATCCAGGGGTTGAGGTGGGCGTAGATCTGCTGCTGGCGTTTGACCGGGCTCAGACCGGCCAGCTCGTCACTGATCACGTTGAGCTGGAAGTTGCAGCCTTCGCCTTCCACTTCTACCTGGGCACCTGGAATCTTCTCTTCCAGGAAATTCTTCACTTCTTGGGCCTGCATGTTCAACCTCGATCGGCGCAGGACGCGCACGGGCCGATCATCATACAAAAAAGCCCGAAGGCTGCGAACCCCGAACCTCGCCGAACCAACGGAGATGTCTCAATCGAGTGTCTCGGCGCCCTGGTCACGGCTACGCGAATGGCGTGGCCGACCGCTATCGCTTTGCACGGCGGGAAAGCGTGAGGAGGCGAAGCGCACCACCAGAATCGCCAACGCCAGAAGCAGGATCGCACCGGATACGTAGACCACGCCCATGTCAGGACGATGGTGGTGGGAAACATCGGAGATCAACAGGCGGGTCAGCGCGGTAATGGCCACGTAGATCAGGAATCGCACCGGCATGTGGTTGGTCTTGAAATAGATCCCGACCATCGCACCCAGCTCCAGGTAGATGAACAGCAGCAGGATGTCATCGACCGTGATATGGCCCTTCTCGACCATGCCGAGAAAGGCCATGACCGCCGCCCAGGCCGTCACAGCGCCGATCGCAAACAGCGCCAGGTAGTGGAACGTCTCGACCAGCAGATTGCCCAGCGATTCGGCGAGCTCATGCACGCTATCGCGCAGCTCTTCCGCCCAGCGCAGTTTCATATGGCTATTCCTTTCAGACCCGGGATGCTTCCAGCGGCAGGATATCCAGCAAGCCGGACACCTTGGCAATCTTTTCCATATCGCCAGGTAACGCAGTGACGCGCAGTTCGACGCCGGCGGCCTTGGCATCGCGCATGAACGCAAGCAGGAGAGAAAGCCCGACACTGCTGGACCTCTCGACCGCCGAGCAATCCAGCATCAGTGCCGAGCGGCTGTCCGCGATCAGCGCTCGCCCGGCCTCGCGCAGCGCGGGCCCGCTGCTATAGTCGAGCACGCCAATCATGCGCAGTTCGCCTTCGGCACCACGTTCGATACGCGCCTCACTCATCGCCTGCGGCCTGCTGACCGGCCTCGGTGTCCTTGGTTCGCGCCACCACCTCGGCCCAACCATCGATGGTCTTGTCCAGATCGCCGCCGTTACGCTGCATGGAATCGGCGAACTGATCGCGGAACAGCTTGCCAATGTTAATGCCATTGATGATCACATTGCGCACCCGCCATTCGCCGGCGTTGACCATGGTGTAGGACACCGGGTAGATCTCGCCCTGGCGCCCTACCACCTCCATGCCGACACTGGTGCGCTTGTCATCCGCCTTGCCGCTCGACGGCAGCACGCGGATCTGCTGGTTGTTGTATTCCAGCAGGGCGTTGCCATAGAACTGCATCAGGCTGCGCTTGAAATTCTCCTGAAAGCGCGTCATCTGCTCAGGCGAGGCGTTGCGCGAATATTTGACGGTCATGATGCTGCGCGAGATGCCTTCGGCATCGACGACCGGGCCGAGAATCTCGTTCAGCGACTCATAGAAAGCCGCCGGATCGTTGCGGTACTGCTCCTTGTTGGCCTTCAGATCGGCCAGCAACTCATCGGTGGTCTGCTGAATGACCTGGTGGGCTGTCAGCGCAGCGTGGGAGAACATGGGCAGAACGGCCAACAGAATCAGCAGGCCGCGGCGCAAGGCAGTCATCATGTGCATCTCCTTCAATCTTTGTTAACCGAGTTGAGCAGGAATTTGCCGATCAGATCCTCGAGCACCAGCGAGGACTGGGTGTCCTGAATGGTGTCGCCATCGGCGAGCAACTCCTCCTCACCGCCGACGCTGATGCCGATGTACTTCTCACCCAGCAGCCCTGCGGTAAGGATCGAAGCCGTCGAGTCGGCCGGCAGGATGTCGACATCCTGCTGGATTTCCAGCGTGACTCGTCCGGTGTAGCTGTCACGATCCAGGTCGATCGCAGTGACCTTGCCGATGGTCACGCCAGCCATGGTCACCTTGGATCGGACAGTCAATCCGGCAATATTGTCGAAATAGGCATACAGCTTGTAAGTGTCAGCATCAGTAACGCTCAGCCCGCTGACACGCAGTGACAGCAGCAGCAAGGCCAGCAGCCCGGCAAGCAGGAACAGCCCGACACCCATTTCCAGTGTGCGGATACGCATCAGAAATCTCCAAACATCAACGCGGTCAAAATGAAATCGAGGCCGAGCACCGCCAGCGAGGCGTAAACCACAGTCCGGGTGGTGGCACGGCTGATACCTTCGGAGGTCGGGTCGCAATCGTAGCCCTGGAACACGGCGATCCAGGTCACTACCAGCGCAAAGACGACGCTCTTGATAACGCCGTTGAGCACATCGGAACTGAAGTCGACGCTGTTCTGCATGTTGGCCCAAAACGAGCCTTCGTAGACACCGAGCCACTCCACCGCCACCATCGCTCCGCCCCAGATTCCGACCACGTTGAAGATCAGCGTCAGCAGCGGCAGCGAGATGAAACCGGCCCAGAGGCGCGGCGCGATGATGTACTTGAGCGGATCGACTCCGATCATTTCCAGGCTCGAGAGCTGCTCGGTCGACTTCATGTTGCCGATCTCGGCCGCCAGAGCCGAGCCGGCACGCCCGGCGAACAGCAGCGCAGTAACCACCGGACCGAGCTCGCGCAACAGGGTCAGTGCGACCATCTGCCCAACCGCCTGCTCGGAGCCGTAGCTGCTGAGAATGTTGTAGCCCTGCAGCGCCAGCACCATGCCGATGAAGATGCCGGAGACAACTACAATCGCCAGTGACAGCACACCAACCGAATAGAGCTGCTTGACCAGCAGCGAAAAACCGTTACGCAGCCCGCTTCGCCCGAACAGCGCATGCACGAGAAATATCGTCGAGCGCCCCAGGGCTGCCAGCACATCCAGTCCGGCGCGACCGAGCAGGGCAATCCGATCCAACAACGAACGCTTACGCATCGGTGCCTCTCAGTAGATCGTCGGCATAGGCCGGCGCAGGAAAATGGAATGGCACCGGCCCGTCGGCTGCGCCCGTCATGAATTGCCTGATGCGCGGATTGTTCGACTCCATCAGCTCCGCCGGCGTGCCCTGGCCAAGCACCTGGGCATCGCCAACCACGTAGATGTAGTCGGCAATGGACGCGGTTTCGGCCAGATCGTGGGAGACCACGATACTGGTGATGCCCAGCGCGTCGTTGAGCAGGCGAATCAGCCGCACGAGAACGCCCATCGCAATCGGATCCTGTCCGGCGAAGGGTTCGTCATACATCAGAATCTGCGGATCCAGGGCAATCGCCCGCGCCAGCGCGACACGCCGCTTCATACCACCGGACAGCTCGTCGGGCATCAGCTCGATGGCGCCACGTAGCCCTACCGCTTCGAGCTTCATCAGCACGATGTCGCGGATCATCTCGTCTGGGAGCTTGGTATGCACCCGCAGCGGAAACGCAACGTTCTCGAACACGTCGAGATCGGTGAACAGTGCCCCGCTCTGGAACAGCACACCCATCTGCTTGCGCATGTCGAACAGCTCGCTGCGCGAGAGGCTCGGCAGATTATTGCCCGCCACCCAAACTTCACCACGCGACGGCATCAGCTGCGCAGCGATCAGGCGCAGCAGCGTCGTCTTGCCACAACCGGACGGCCCCATGATGGCCGTAACCTTCCCTCGCGGTATGGCGATATCGACATCGTTGAAAATACTGCGCTCGCCTCGCTTGAAGGTCACTCCCTTCAGCTCGACGGCGAAGTCATTGCAGGCGCTCATCTGGTCTCCTTGCATGCAGTCTGCGAAACAGACGGCTCCCGATGACGCTGGGATACTTTCTGCCCTGACCGTTTTCGGCGGCGCACTATAGCATCGCGCCAGAGGCCGCCCAACCGATGAGCGTTTCGGCAGATGACAAGCGACGCCCCGTTCAGCTTCGGTTCAGCTCAGGCTGATCAAATTGATTGTGCCGACCCACAGTGATGTGCCGACATTTTCCATGAGCCCGCAACGGATTCTCGCTATAATCCCCGCCTTTTAATCGGACGACCTCGCCAGCCATGAGCCAGAGCAGCCAATTGATCGAAACCGCGCAACGCACCATCCGCCTGGAAATAGAAGCGGTTGAGCAGTTGAACGCACGTATCGATGCCGATTTCGTGCAGGCTTGCGAGCTGATCCTTGGCTGCAAGGGCCGAGTGGTCGTGGTTGGCATGGGCAAGTCCGGGCACGTCGGCCGCAAGATCGCCGCCACATTGGCCAGCACCGGCACCGCCGCCTTCTTCGTGCACCCTGCCGAAGCCAGCCATGGCGACATGGGTATGATCACTCAGGACGACGTGGTCCTCGCCCTTTCCAACTCCGGCACCACCAGCGAGATCGTCACCCTGCTACCGCTGATCAAGCGGCTCGGCATCACCCTGATCAGCATGACCGGCAACCCCAACTCGGTGCTGGCCAAGGCCGCTGCGGTGAATCTGGACGCTAGCGTCGCCATCGAAGCCTGCCCGCTGAACCTCGCGCCGACCTCCTCCACCACTGCCAGCCTGGTGCTCGGCGATGCCCTGGCTATCGCGCTGCTCGAGGCTCGTGGGTTCACTGCTGAAGATTTCGCCTTCTCTCACCCGGGCGGCGCGCTGGGCCGCCGCCTGCTGTTGAAAGTCGAGCACGTCATGCATACCGGCGAGCGCTTGCCGAGGGTTCCGCGCGGCACATCGCTGCGCGACGCCCTGCTGGAAATGACGCAGAAGGGCCTGGGCATGACCGTCATCGTCGAAGCGGACGGACGACTCGCCGGCATCTTCACCGACGGCGATCTGCGCCGTGCGCTGGACAAGGGAGTCGACGTTCGCCAGACGCGCATCGACGAGATCATGACCGTGCACGGCAAGACCGCCCATGCCGAGATGCTCGCCGCCGAGGCTCTGAAGATCATGGAAGACCACAAGATCAGTTCGCTGGTAGTCGTCGATGACCAGGAGTTGCCGATTGGCGCGCTGAACATGCACGACCTCCTGCGCGCGGGGGTGATGTAATGCACGAACAGCTGCTGCAACGCGCCCGCGACATTCGCCTGGCGATCTTCGACGTCGATGGTGTGCTCACCGATGGCCGCCTTTATTTCCTGACCGACGGCAGCGAGTTCAAGACGTTCAACACACTAGACGGCCACGGCATCAAGATGCTGATCAACTCCGGCGTGCGCACCGCGATCATCAGCGGGCGCAAGACGCCCGTGGTAGAGCGTCGAGCACAGAACCTCGGTATCCAGCACCTTTATCAGGGGCGCGAGGACAAGCTGGTCGTGCTCGACGAACTGCTGACCGAACTTGGCCTGAGCTACTCTGAAGTAGCCTATCTCGGTGACGACCTGCCTGATCTGCCGATGATACGCCGCGTAGGCCTCGGCATGGCCGTGGCCAGCGCCGACACCTTCGTTCGTGAACATGCCCATGGCGTTACCCTGGCCCGCGGTGGCGAGGGTGCGGCACGCGAGTTCTGCGAACTGATCATGCGCGCGCAGGGCACCCTGGCCGCCGCGCAAAACGCATATCTGTAGGGGTCTGCATGCTTCGCAAAATGCGCTTCGCTGTCCTGCTGACGCTGATCGCCGCCCTGCTGGTGGCGGTCGGCTACTGGAACATCCGGCCGGAAAGCTTCATGCAGGAGCCGTCCGTCGCCAGTGGCGAAACGCCTGATGTCGACTTCTATGTGATCAATTCCCGCACGGTGCAATATCAGCCCGACGGCAAGCGCAACTACGAACTGACCGCAGACAAGCTCGAGCACATCAAGGCGAGCGACATCAGCCTGCTGACCAAACCGGATCTGCTGTCCTATCGCGGCACCGAACTGCCGTGGCACGTGCGTAGTGAGCGCGGCGAAGTATCGGCCGAAGGCGACGAGGTGCTGCTGATCGATCAGGTCAAGGTCGAGCGCACCGACGCCAAGGGGCGCCCGACGATCCTGACCACCAGCCGCCTGACGGTGTGGCCGGAGAAGGATTATGCCGAGACAAACCAAGCCGTTAGAATCGAGGCCGCCAATGGCGTGACCACGGCAACCGGCATGAAAGCGTACATGGATGACGGCAGGATGCTCCTGCTGTCCAACGTAAGAGGCCAGCATGAGCTGCGTTAAGACTCTCCCCCTCCTGCTCGGTTTGAGCGCATTCTGGCTTGGCGCCAGCGCCTGGGCGCTTCCCGAGGATCGTGAACAACCAATCCGCGTTCAAGCCGACACCGCCGAACTGGACGACCGACAGGGCGTGGCGGTCTACCGCGGCGACGTGGTCATCACCCAGGGCACGATGAAGATCACCGGCGACACGGTGACCATTACCCAGGATGACAACGGCGACGTCGAAGTCTTCACCTCCATCGGCAAGCCGGCCTACTACGAGCAGAAGCCTGCGGTGGACAAGGAGATCGTCAAAGCCTACGGCCTGACCATCCAGTATTTCGCCGCCAACGAGCGGATCGTGCTCATCGATCAGGCCAAGGTCGTTCAGGAAGGCAACACCTTCGAAGGCGAGAAGATCGTCTATGACACCCGTCGGCAGATCGTCAACGCCGGTCGCGCCACCAATGCCGATGTCACCACGCCGCGCCCGCGCGTGGACATGGTGATCCAGCCGCGCAAAAACGGTCAGGCTGCGGAGCAGCCCGAGTAATGGCCGTTCTCAAAGCCCAGCATCTGGCCAAGAGCTACAAGAGCCGGCAGGTCGTGCGCGATGTCAGCCTGTCCATTGAAAGCGGGCAGATCGTCGGCCTGCTCGGCCCCAACGGCGCAGGCAAGACCACCTGCTTTTACATGATCGTCGGCCTGGTGAATGCCGACCAGGGCCGCGTGCTGATCGATCAGGACGACGTCACCCACCTGCCGATGCACGGGCGCGCACGGGCCGGCATTGGCTACCTGCCACAGGAGGCCTCGATCTTTCGCAAGCTCTCGGTCGCCGACAACATCATGGCCATTCTCGAGACCCGCAAGGATCTGGACCGCAACGGCCGTCAGCAGGCGTTGGAAGGCCTACTGCAGGAATTCCATATAAACCATATCCGCGACAGCCTCGGCATGAGCCTCTCTGGTGGTGAAAGACGCCGCGTGGAGATTGCCCGCGCACTGGCCACCGCACCGAAGTTCATCCTGCTTGATGAACCCTTTGCCGGTGTGGACCCGATTTCGGTGGGCGATATCAAGCAGATCATCCATCACCTCAAGGCCAAGGGCATCGGCGTGCTGATTACCGATCACAACGTCCGCGAGACCCTGGATATCTGCGAGACGGCCTACATCGTCAACGACGGGCAACTGATTGCCGAAGGCGATGCGCAGACCATCCTGAGCAATCAGCTGGTCAAGGAAGTCTATCTGGGCCACGAATTCCGCCTGTAAGGCGGATTTTTTTGCTCGGCTCGGCAAATCGGCTCTAGGCAAAGGCTTCATCGGCAGGCATATAATTTGCTTTCTGCCGGCGCCCCGCGCACGGCATGTCGGAATGGGCGCGGTTGCGCCGGCATAAAAGGTTCGAAGTCCTCTGCCATGAAACCATCGCTAGTCCTGAAGATGGGCCAGCAGCTGACGATGACACCGCAGCTGCAACAGGCCATAAGGCTCCTCCAGCTATCCACCCTCGATCTGCAACAGGAGATCCAGGAGGCGCTGGACTCCAATCCCATGCTCGAGCGCGAAGAAGACGGAGACGACTTCGACAGCTCCGACCCTATGGCCGAGGCCGCTGAACGGCCAGGCGACACCGTCACCGAGAAGAGCAGCAGCCAGGAAAGCACCTACGAGGAGCCCTCTCATAGCAGTGACAGCCTGGACGACAGCGACGGCGACTGGGGCGAGCGGATTCCCAGCGAGCTTCCGGTCGACACCGCCTGGGAAGACATCTACCAGACCAGCGCCAGCAGCCTGCCCAGCAACGATGACGACGAGTGGGATTTCACCAGCCGGACATCGAGCGGCATAAGCCTGCAGAGCCATCTGCTGTGGCAGCTCAACCTCGCGCCAATGAGCGACACCGACCGGCTGATCGCGACCACCCTCATCGACTGCATCAATGAACAGGGTTATCTCGAAGAGACGCTGCAGGAAATCGTCGACTCGTTCGATCCCGAGCTGGAAATCGAACTCGACGAGGTCGAGGTCGTTCTGCGTCGTATCCAGCAATTCGAACCGGCCGGCATCGGCGCACGCGACCTGCGCGAGTGTCTGCTGTTGCAGCTGCGCCAACTGCCCGACCGCACACCATGGCTGAGCGAAGCGAAGCGTCTGGTCAGCGACTATCTGGACATCCTCGGCAGCCGGGATTACAGCCTGTTGATGCGGCGAATGAAGATCAAGGAAGACGATCTGCGCCAGGTCATCGAACTGATCCAGAGCCTGAACCCGCGCCCGGGATCGCAGATCGAGGCGAGCGAACCGGAATACGTGGTGCCCGACGTGATCGTGCGCAAGCACAATGATCGCTGGCTGGTCGAGCTGAATCAGGAAGCCATGCCGCGCCTTCGCGTCAACGCGCAATACGCCGGCTTCGTCAAACGCGCCGACTCCAGCGCGGACAACACCTTCATGCGCAACCAGCTGCAGGAAGCGCGCTGGTTCATCAAGAGCCTGCTCAGCCGCAACGAGACCCTGATGAAGGTGGCGACTCAGATCGTCGAACACCAGCGCGCCTTCCTCGAGCATGGTGACGAGGCGATGAAGCCTCTGGTACTGCACGACATCGCCGAGGCGGTGGGCATGCATGAGTCGACCATCTCCCGCGTGACCACGCAGAAATACATGCACACGCCACGCGGCATCTACGAACTCAAATACTTCTTCTCCAGCCACGTCAGCACGGCGGAAGGCGGCGAATGTTCGTCCACCGCGATCCGCGCGATCATCAAGAAACTGGTCGCCGCGGAAAACCAGAAAAAGCCGTTGAGCGACAGCAAGATCGCTGGTTTACTGGAAGCGCAGGGCATCCAGGTGGCCCGCCGCACAGTTGCGAAGTACCGCGAGTCGCTCGGTATCGCACCATCCAGCGAGCGCAAACGTCTACTGTGATCGGCCCCTGGTCGAACTGTCCCGGCGGCAGGCCCACCAACCTGCTCTTCGTACAAGGCAAAGGAGATAGCAGTATGCAAGTCAACATCAGCGGTGTTCATCTGGAAGTAACCGATGCCCTGCGTGACTACATCGAGGAGAAATTCGATCGGCTTGCTCGCCACTTCGACCGCATCATCAGCGTTCAGGTGATCCTTCAGGTCGAGAAACTCAAGCAGAAAGCCGAAGCAACCTTGCACGTCGCAGGCCGCGAAGTCGTGGCCATCGCCGATCACGAAGACATGTACGCTGCCGTCGACCTGTTGGTCGACAAGCTCGATCGCCAGTTGATCAAGCACAAGGAGAAGCAGCTCGACCACACACAGGGCGCTGTCACCCGCTGACTCCAATATGATCCGACTCGAAAACATCCTCACCCCCGGGCGTTCCTTGGTGAACGTCCCGGGCGGTAGCAAGAAGCGCGTCCTGGAACAGATCGCCAAGGTGATCGCCCAGGACCTTATCGATCTCGATTCCCAAACCATCTTCGAAAGCCTGATCGCGCGCGAGAAGCTCGGCTCGACCGGCTTCGGCAACGGCATCGCCATCCCGCACTGCCGCATGGTTGGCTGCAATGCGCCGCTGAGCGCCGTTCTGCGCCTGCAGACGCCAGTGGATTTCGACGCCATCGACGGCGCGCCGGTGGACCTGCTGTTCGTCCTGCTGGTACCGGAGGCCGCCACCGACGAGCATCTCGAACTGCTGCGCCAGATCGCCAGCATGCTCGACCGCGAAGACGTACGCCAACGACTGCGCCAGGCGCCGAGCAACGAAAGCCTCTACCAGGTAGTGGTCGACGTGCAGAACGGGGCATAGATGCGGCTGATCATCGTCAGTGGACGCTCGGGTTCGGGCAAGAGCACTGCACTGAACGTGCTCGAGGACAACGGTTTCTATTGCATCGACAACCTGCCTGCCGGACTGTTGCCTGAGCTTGCCGAGCGAGCCCTACTGCACACTGAGCTGCTGCATCCGCAGGTCGCCGTGTCGATCGACGCGCGCAACCTGCCCAGCCAGCTCAAGCGCTTCCCCGAGCTACTCGAAGAAGTCCGCGCCAGGCACATCCAGTGCGATGTGCTCTACCTGGATGCCGACGATGAGACCCTGCTCAAGCGCTTCTCGGAAACCCGCCGCCGCCATCCACTGACCAACGAAAATCGCTCTCTGGCCGAAGCGATCCATGATGAGGAGTTGCTGCTCGCAGCGATCATCGATCACGCCGACCTGAAGATCGACACCACCCATCTCAATCTCTATCAGCTGCGCGACGTGCTCAAGTTGCGCTTGCTCAACAAGCCTGAGCCGGGCACCGCTTTTCTGGTCGAGTCATTCGGCTTCAAGCGCGGGATGCCGGTCGATGCCGATCTCGTGTTCGACGTACGTTGCCTGCCCAACCCTTACTGGAAAGCCGAGCTTCGCGACTTTTCCGGGCTAGACCAGCCGGTGATCGACTACCTCAGCGCCCAGGCCGACGTGGAAGAAATGTTCCAGGATATCCACGGCTATCTGAGCAAATGGCTGCCGCGCTTTGCAGCCAGCAACCGCGCATATGTCACCATCGCCATCGGCTGCACCGGCGGCCATCATCGCTCGGTCTACCTGGCCGAACGGCTAGGCCAGGCGTTGAGAGAACCGCTGAAGAACCTGCAGGTCCGTCATCGGGACCTCGCCTAGGAATACCTGCACCATGCCCGCCCGCGAAGTCACCATCATCAACAAACTCGGCCTGCACGCGCGCGCTGCCGCCAAGTTCGTCGCCGTTGCCAATCGCTACCCCTGCAAGATTCGCGTTGGCCGCTGTCCGGCCACGCTGGTCGACGGAAAGAGCATCATGGCGGTCATGATGCTCGCCGCCAGCAAAGGCACCACCGTGCACCTGGACACCGAAGGTGAACAGGAAGAGGACGCACTGAACGCGCTGACCGCGCTGATCGACGACTATTTCGAAGAAGGCGAGTAGACCACCTTGCCACAGCGGCGCGAATCGTTGCCGACCGCGCCGCGCCTACCTTACTTGCCAGCGACCATCATTCGCTCGACCAGCACCGAGCCGGTCCGCACGTTGCCGCGCGTTTCCACATCGCAACCGACCGCCACGATCTGGCGGAACATGTCGCGCAGATTTCCGGCAATCGTTACTTCCTGTACCGGGAACTGGATCTCGCCATTCTCGACCCAGTAGCCGCCGGCGCCACGAGAATAGTCGCCGGTCACCAGATTCAGGCCCTGTCCCATCAGCTCCGTTACCAGCAGGCCTCGGCCCATGCGCCGGATCAACGCCGCCTGATCCTCTTCCCCATGGCTGACGAACAGGTTGTGCACACCCCCGGCGTTGGCCGTACTGGGCATACCGAGCTTGCGTCCGGAATAGGTCGAAAGCACATAGGAGAGCAAGCGACCGTTTTCCACGAACGGCTTGGCATAGGTTGCCAGGCCATCGCCATCGTAGCTGGCACTACCGAGGGCACGGGGAATGTGCGGACGCTCATCGAGGCTCAGCCACTCGGGAAACAGCGTCTGCCCCAGGGCATCCTCGAGATAGGACGCCTTGCGGTAGAGATTTCCGCCGGAAATCGCTGCAATGAAGTGGCCAAACAGACCGGTCGCCAGCTCGGGGGCGAAAAGTACCGGCACTTCGCAGGTAGGAACCGGGCGCGCGCCCAGACGTCGCACGGCACGCTCGGCTGCACGCCGGCCGATGGTCTGCGGGTCGAGCAGCGCCTCGCCGATGCGATTGACGTCGTAGAAATAGTCACGCTGCATCTGCCCTTCGCTCTCGGCGATCATCACGCAACTCAGGCTGTGACGGCTGCTGCAATAGCCCCCGATGAAGCCGTTGCTGTTGCCATAGGCGCGGCAGCCCTGATGGGTATTTAGCGTAGTGCCGTCTGCGTTGCGGATACGCTGATCGAAGGCGAACGCGGCGTCTTCACAGCTGAGCGCCTGCTCGATGGCCTGTTCGGGGGTGACCGCCCACGGATGGTAAAGATCGAGATCGGGAAGCTCGCGCGCCATCAGCGTAGCGTCAGCGAGGCCAGCAAATTCGTCCTCCGAGGCATGCCTGGCGATGGCCAGCGCGGCGGCTACGGTTTCACGGATGGCGTCGTCACCACTGCCGGTGGTGCTCGCAGTGCCTTTGCTCTGGCCGACATAGAGCGTGATGCCGAAGCCCTGGTCGCGATTGAACTCGACCGTCTCCACCTCGCGCTGACGCACTGTGGTCGACAGCCCCTGCTCCATGGAGACCGAAACCTCGCTGGCGCTGGCGCCCTGCCGACGCGCTTCCTCGATGATGCGCTCGACCTTCTCGCGCAAACCGGGCAGCGCGTGCGGGCCGATGCCCTCTACTTCACTCATAAGCACTCCCAAACCACTGCAATCGAATCAAGTTGCAACCTGGCGCCGCTCCTCTGAAGCCTGCTGCCAGGGCTGCTGTTATCATGGCGGCATTTCCTAGTGGACCATCCCCATGTCTGAACACTCCGACGCCGACGATTTCGACGAAAAAAGCAAGTCCCAGGTCAAACGCGAGCTGCTTGCCCTGCAGGAGCTAGGCGAGCGGCTAACTACCCTCAAGCCTGACCTCATCGCTCGCCTGCCGCTGAGCGACGCGTTGCAGAAGGCGCTGGCCGACGCGCCGAAACACAAGGCGCATATCGCGCGCAAACGGCACATCCAGTACATCGGTAAGCTGATGCGCGACCAGGATGTCGATGCCATTCTCGCGCTGGTCGATCAACTGGACGCCTCGACGCGCCAATACAACGAGCGCTTCCATGCGCTGGAGCGCTGGCGCGACCGTCTGATCGGCGGTGACGACGCCACCCTGGAAGCGTTCGTAACCGAGTACCCCGAGACCGACCGCCAGCATCTGCGCGGGCTGATCCGCCACGCCCAACACGAGGCGGCGCGCGACAAGCCGCCGGCCGCCAGCCGCAAGATATTCAAGTACATCCGCGAACTGGACGAAGCCAAACGCGGCTTGCGCTGACGGCAATCTCAACCCGCACCTCAACCTCTACCCTTGAAGCTCGCGGCTGGCACTCGCCGCGGCTTCACGCACCCGTTCCGCCTACGGTTATCTCGTCGATCTTCAGGGTCGGCTGGCCGACGCCCACCGGCACCGACTGCCCATCCTTGCCACAGGTGCCGACACCGCTGTCGAGCGCCAGGTCGTTACCGACCATCGACACCCGGTTCATCACCTCGGGGCCATTGCCTATCAGCGTCGCGCCCTTCACCGGCGCGGTGATCTTGCCGTCCTCGATCAGATAGGCCTCACTGGTGGAGAAGACGAACTTGCCGCTGGTGATGTCGACCTGACCGCCGCCGAGGCTGGCGCAGTAGATGCCCTTCTTCACCGAGCGAATGATTTCCTGAGGATCGCTTTCGCCGGCCAGCATGTAGGTGTTGGTCATGCGCGGCATCGGTAGATGCGCGTAAGACTCGCGGCGGCCGTTACCGGTCGGCGCGACGCCCATAAGGCGGGCGTTTAACTTGTCCTGGATATAACCCTTGAGAATGCCATACTCGATCAGCGTGGTGCATTGGGTCGGCGTGCCTTCGTCATCGACGCTGAGCGAACCTCGGCGATCCGCCAGGGTACCGTCATCGACGATGGTGCACAGGCTGGACGCCACCTTCTGCCCGATCCGGCCACTGTAGGCCGAGCTACCCTTGCGATTGAAATCACCCTCCAGGCCATGGCCGACGGCCTCGTGCAACAGCACGCCGGACCAGCCAGACCCAAGCACGACCGGCAAGGAACCGGCCGGTGCCGGCACCGCTTCAAGGTTGACCAGCGCCTGACGCAATGCCTCGCGGGCGTAACCCATGGCGCGATCCTCGCTGAGGAAGTACTGGTAGCCGGTACGCCCGCCGCCACCCTGGCCACCGCGCTCGCGGCGGCCGTTCTGCTCGACGATCACGCTGACGTTGAAACGCACCAGAGGGCGGATATCGGCCGCCATACCACCGTCCATTCCGGCCACCAGGATATGCTCCCAGACGCCCGCCAGGCTTACGGTCACCTGCTTGATGCGAGGGTCCAGCGCCCTTGTCGCGACGTCGATGCGCTTGAGCAGCTCGACCTTCTCGGCACGGCCGAGCCCGTCGAGCGGATTGTCCTGCGCGTACAACGGCGCGAATGCCGCCCTGGACAGCACCTTGACCTGGCCTTGCTGGCCGCTGCGCGCGATGGAGCGTGCAGCCTGAGCCGCCTGACGCAATGCATCGGCAGTGATCGCGTTGCTGTAGGCGAAACCGGTTTTCTCGCCGGACAGTGCGCGCACGCCGACGCCCTGCTCCAGATGGAAGCCGCCCTCCTTGACGATGCCATCCTCGAGTACCCAAGACTCGGAAACCTGATCCTGAAAGTACAGGTCCGCCGCATCCACGCCGGGCCCGGCGAGTTCACCGAGCAAGCCTGGCAGGTCATCGATACCCAGGCCGCCAGGTGTCAGCAGTCGCTCGGTGACAGGTAACAGCAGTTCACTCATATTCACTCCAAACGGTCCGTGGCCAGGCACGGTACGGAAAATCGGCGGTGGCGCTGCAGCGGCATTCGCTGGCGGATGGCAGCCTGTTCGGACGCATCCCGAGCGGCAACCAGAGCCGCCTCGCCAGTCGCCTGCTCGCACAGCAGACGGCCCCATGGGTCCACGATAGACGAATGCCCATGGGTGAGGCGACCACCAGGATGCTCTCCACCCTGTGCGGCAGCCAGGATATAGCACTGAGTCTCGATGGCACGGGCACGAATCAACGTCACCCAGTGCGCTTCACCGGTCACCGTGGTGAACGCCGACGGCACGCTGATCAACTCGGCACCTGCCGCCCTCAGCGCACCGTACAGCTCGGCGAAACGCAGGTCATAACACACGCTTAGCCCCAAGCGTCCAACCGGTGTGTCGGCGATCACCAGCCGTTGCCCCGCCGCATAGTCGTCCGATTCACGGTAGTGGCCACGGTTGTCTGCAACCTCCGCATCGAACAGATGCAGCTTGTCGTAGCGCGCCACCCGCTGCCCCTGATCATCGAACAGCAGCGAGCAGGCATTCGGCTTGCCCTGCGGGTCGTCGTCGGGCGGTAACGGCAAGGTGCCGGCCACGATCCACAACCTGAGGTCACGGGCGACCTGTTTCAACCAGGGCAGGATCGGCCCGTCGCCAGCGGCTTCGGCGCGACCCAGTCGCGGTAGATCGCTGCGGCCCATTGCGGCGAAGTTCTCCGGTAGCACCGCCAGCCGCGCGCCAGCTTCGGCCGCCTGCTCGAGCAACTCGCGCGCGTGGGCCAGATTGAGCGTTACATCCGCCTGGCTGGCCATCTGAATCACGGCTAAGGACATGCTTTCCCCGATGCTGAAAGACCCGGCCCGATGCGGATCAGTTGGGCTTTTCGAATGGTTTGTCGAAGCTGATCTTAGGCGCCTGCCAAGGCCCCTTGACGTCGTACTGTACGCTGGCGAAACGCGCCACGCGGTCGCCGAGCAGCTTGTCCACCACGAACAGCGCCCCGCCGATCGCCGGTGCACCGACAATCAGCGCCGCCAGCGGCAGGTTGTTGCTGATCGGCAAGGTGACCAGCAACTTGGCGTCGATCTCGTCACGCGCCATATCCAGCCTGCCATCCAGCTCGAGGTTGGTCGACGGACCGCTGACGGTGATGGGCTCGCGGGTGTTGAACACACCCTCCTTGGCCAGCAACCGCCCATCCAGCCGGTCGTAACTGAGCCCCTTGCTGAACAGATCGGAGAAATCCAGCCGCAGGCGGCGCCCTATCGAATTGAAGTTGAGCACGCCGAACACGCGCAGCGCCTGGGCGCTGCCGTCGATCTCGACAAACTGCCCCTTGCGCAGCCGAGGTCGCATGCTGCCGGAATAGCGCGCCATGGCGAACCAGGCCGGCGATCCAGGCCACTGCCCATCCACATCCAGGCGAAAACTGTCACTGGTCACCGAAGGCGCAAAGCCCCACGCAAGCAATACGTCAGCGAGATTGCGCCCTTCGAGGCGGCCCTTGTACCAGGTCTGCGCACTGCCCCAGCCGCCGTTCCCGGTAATCTTCAGGCCCTTGAGGTCGAGAGCGATATCGCGGAACTCGGTCCCGCCGCTGACCGGGCGCAGCTTCAACGCCCAGGCGCCGAGCACATCGTCGCCCAGGGAAACCCGTTCGATCGCGACATCCATTGCCGGCAGGCTTTGCGGGTCGACATCAGCCAGCGGATCGGGTCGCTCCTTGACCACCTCGTCGGATTGCGCGGCAGCCGGCAGACGCAGGCGCTGGAGATCGGCAACGATGATGTCGCCCTCGGCATCTGGCAGGCGAACCGAGCCGCTGATGATCGAACTGCGAAGGCCAAGGTCCCAGGCTTCCCTCATTCGCCGCAGGTCCAGCCCAAGATTGTCGATCCGGGTGCCAAAACCTTCGAAACGATCGATATCGACCTGCGCCCGGCGCAGCAGCGAGCCGGTCGTCTGCTGCGCTTGTGCCTTGCCGTGCTGTTCGAGCACCGCCTGCCAGGCTTTCAAGTCGAGCTGCGGCAGGCGTCCCCTGACATAAAGCCCGGCACTGGCCGGAAGATTGGCCGCCCCAGGCCCGAGACGCAGCTCGCCGCGGCCCTGCGCCCAGGCACCCGGAGGCGCAGCGAACGTCAGTGCGGCGAGTGACCCGTGCCGGACACCGTAGCGACGCTCGGCTCCTTGCAGGGACATCCGCAACGAGGTGTCACGGCGCTCGCGTGCAGGCTTGCCGAACGGCGCTGGCAGATCGATGCGCAGCCCCTGTAGCGAAGAGTCGATCTGCAACTGACTGTCCTCACCCGCCAGATCCAGTCGCAACTGATAGGGCAACTCACCGCTGGCGGGCAGCGACTGCCCGATAGCGAGCCACTCAGCCAGACGCTTCAACCCCACGGCGCCCTGTGCCTCCACGCGAGAGGCAGGCTTGCCAGGCGCTCCTGTCGCTACCGCCTTGCCCTTGACCGGAGCGCCGAACAGACGCGCCTGGATGGCCTCAGCACTCAAGCCTCGCGCCGTGTCGTAGCGGAAACTGCCGCTGAGTTGCTCGAAGGCAAGCTCCGGCTCGGGAATCTTCAGTTTCGCATCGTCGCTGGCGAAATCCACGATGACCCGCGGCGTGCCCTTGCCCAGCGGGATCTGCAGATCGAGCGCGCCGCTGAGCGCACCCTGCCCCTGCCAGCCTGCGAAGATCTCACCGGTTCCGATCGGCGCCTCCTGAAGCAGCTTCAAGGCATCCGCCAGGCTGCTGGCGACCTGCCCCTTCACGGCCAACTGCGGCACGTTGCCGGCGCCGAGGCGAGGAATGTCCGCTGTCACATCACGCACGTGACTGTCGAGAATCCGCCCTTCCGCGAGCCGGACGCGAACCCCGCTGTCTTCGATCAGCACCTCGCCACGGCCCTGCTGCAGCACGGGCCAGCCGGGCTGAAACGCCAGCTCGGCATCGCGCACCTTGAAGTACAGGCTCAGGCTGCGCGCGCTGTCGGAAGCTCCCTTGCTCAATGCGCCCTGGTACTGGAAATAACCTTGCTCGACCGTACCGCTGCGAATCGCTTCCTTGAGCCAGCTGACCAGCGCCGGGCTTAACGCCGGTGAGCGTGCCGGCAAGTACTTTTCGGTAAAGCGCGCGTCGCCTTCGCTCAAGCCAACCCGCAGGTCCATGTAATCCTCTGCCGCGGGATCCCTGGCCAGGCGGATCAGGAAGTCACCGGCGATCTTGCCTTCCTCGCCGTCGATACGCAGATAGGGCGCAGCCAGCGTGAAGGCCTGCTCGTCCAGCGTCCAGGTCAGACGCCCGCCGGCGTGTCGGTAGCGCCAGGGCTCGGGGTACAGCGGCGCAAGTTGCAGGCTGAAGTCGTCGCTGTCCAGGCGCAGTTCTCCGCCGCCCATATCACCGCGAATGCTGCCACTCGCGTTGCCCACCGCCGGTATCCAGTTGTGTGCGGCGAAACTGATACGGTCCAGATTGGCAGCGAATTGCAGCCGCTGCGGCGACTCCATCTGGGGGCGGTAGTCGAGCTGCAGATTGCGCAGTGTTCCGCTGGGCTGCAGCGCGGTCAGCGTCTCGGTTGCGGCCGGTGGTAGCGGCGCCAGTGCACGGACGAGTGTGGCGATCGGCGCGATACCCAACCGATCAGCCTGCAGCTGCCAATGCTGCTGAGTCTGATCCTGCTGAACCTGGATTCGCGCATCGCCCCAGCGCTCGCCTTCGAGATCGAACGCCAGCCGGTCCAGCAGCAGCCGGTAGCCCTGCTCGTTGCGATCGATATAAGCCTCGCCCCCAAGGTCCTCGAGCTGAACAGGCTCACGATCGGCAAAGGACGTGATCAGTTGCGGCGCGTTAATCCGTAGAACAGCACGCTCCAGCGCCTTTTCGCGCCAGGTTGCCCACAGCTCACCTCCCATCTTCAACGTCTGCAGATGCCAGTCGGCAGTCAGTCGGCGCGGCAACCAGGCGGCCCAGTCGCTTTGTGGCAGGCTGAGATAAACCTGCGCCTCGGCGTGCTGCCAGCGCTGCGGCTGCACCCGCCCCTCAATGCGCAAGGCCAGGGGCTGGCCATCCGGCAGGATGCTGCGCCCGTCCAACCGGAGCCGCTCACCGTCGACGAGCAGGCCCAGATCGGTGTAGCTCAGGGTCAGCGGCGGCTCTCCGAATGGCTCCAGCGTGATCTGGCTGTTGCGCAGCGCCAGCCCACGCACCCGCTGCAACGACTCGAGAATCTTCTGCGGTTCGGGCGGTTTCTGCTCGGTACGGGCCGGCAAGCCCTCCACTCGCCACTTGCCCTCGGCATCTTCAGCGACAGACAGCTGCACGCCGCTAAACTCCAGCCGGCTCAGCCGCCACGCTCGCGCCCAGAGGCTGGCCGCCAGGTCTGGGACGATGGCAATACGGTCCAGGCGCATCGCGCTGTCACCCTCGCCGAGCAATACATCATGCGCCAGCAAACGGGGAGCGAAGCCCTCCCAGCGGCCTTCGAGCGTGCCCAGCGCGATTGGCATGCCCAGCGCCGCCTGCGCCTTCTCCTGCACCTCGGCCCGGTACTCGGCGATTACAGGCACCAGCTGCCGCCCCAGGCTCACGTAGAGCGCGGCCAGAATCAGCCCGAACGCGATTACCCAGAACAGCTGGCGCGACAGTGTCACGAGGAAGGCAGCGAGGCGGTTCATCTGGATGCGCTCCGGTCATCCTGGCCCTTGCGGCCCGGTCTACCATTGTTCAGAGCAACACCACGTCGTACTGTTCCTGGGAGTACATGCTTTCCACCTGGAACTTGATCGAGCGACCGATAAAGGCCTCCAGGTCGGCGACATTGCCCGACTCCTCGTCGAGCAGACGATCGATCACCTTCTGATTGGCCAGCACCCGGTAGCCTTCCGCCTGGTAGGCCCGCGCCTCACGCAGGATCTCGCGGAATATCTCGTAGCAGACGGTCTCCGGCGTCTTCAGCTTGCCGCGTCCCTGACAGCACATGCAGGGTTCGCACAGCACCTGTTCGAGGCTTTCGCGGGTGCGCTTGCGGGTCATCTGCACCAGGCCGAGTTCGGTGATGCCGATGATGTTGGTCTTGGCGTGATCGCGCTCGAGCTGCTTCTCCAGCGTGCGCAGGACCTGGCGACGATGCTCCTCGTCCTCCATGTCGATGAAGTCGATGATGATGATGCCGCCCAGATTGCGCAGCCTGAGCTGGCGGGCAATGGCAGTGGCCGACTCGAGATTGGTCTTGAAAATGGTTTCTTCCAGCGTGCGATGACCGACGAATGCACCGGTGTTGACGTCGATGGTGGTCATCGCCTCGGCCGGATCGATGATCAGGTAACCGCCGGACTTGAGCATGACCTTGCGCTCCAGCGCCTTCTGGATCTCGTCCTCGACGCCATAGAGATCGAAGATCGGCCGCTCGCCCGGATAGTGTTCGAGGCGGTCGCCCAGCTCGGGCATCAGCTCGCCGACGAACTGGGTGACCTTCTGGAAATTCTCCCGCGAATCGATACGGATCTTCTCGATCCGCGGATTGACCAGATCACGCAGGGTCCGCATGGCCAGAGAGAGGTCTTCGTAGATTACCGTGGGCGCTTCGACGGTCTTGATCTGACTGGCGATCTGCTCCCACAGACGGCGCAGATAGCGGATATCCATGAGTATCTCGTCGCTGCCGGCCCCTTCAGCCGCGGTACGCAGGATGAAGCCACCGGCTTCCTGGATGCCCTCTGCCTCAACGCATTCGGCAACGACCTGCTTGAGCCGCTCGCGCTCGGCTTCATCTTCGATACGCAGGGAAATGCCGACATGGCTGGTGCGCGGCATGTACACCAGGTAGCGCGATGGGATCGACAGCTGCGTGGTCAGGCGCGCGCCCTTGGTGCCAATGGGGTCCTTGGTGACCTGCACCACCAGACTCTGGCCTTCGTGAACCAGGGCGTTGATCGGCTCGACCGCATTACCCTCGCGAGCGGAAATCTCGGAAGCATGGATGAACGCGGCGCGATCCAGCCCTATGTCGACGAACGCCGCCTGCATACCCGGCAGGACGCGCACCACCTTGCCTTTGTAGATGTTACCGACGATGCCGCGGCGCTGGGTGCGCTCGACATGCACCTCCTGCAGGACACCGTTCTCCACCACCGCCACCCGCGACTCCATGGGGGTGATGTTCATCAGGATTTCTTCGCTCATTGTTGTTCTCGGCGGTGGCTTGATGTGCAGCGCTAGCTGGTGGTTGAGTCGATTCTAACCGGCCTGCGCGCCGAAGCCACAGGCTCTAGCTTGAGCCTTTGGTCCAACGTGGAAGTCCGAAGGCGTCGATCAGCTGCGCCGTTTCACATAACGGCAGACCAACCACCGCCGAATAGCTGCCGTGCAACTGGCTGACGAACACCGCGCCCCAGCCCTGGATGGCGTAACCGCCCGCCTTGTCCGCCGGCTCTCCGCTATCCCAATAGCGTTCGGCTTCGGCTTCGTCGATGGTACGGAAGGTCACCTCGCTGATGACCACACGCACCTCGCAGGCACTTCGACTGGCCAGCGCGACGGCGGTCATGACCCGGTGCGTACGCCCGGATAACGCCGCCAGCATGGCGAGCCCGTCGGCACGGTCGGCAGGCTTGCCGAGAATATGCTGATCGAGCACCACGCTGGTGTCGGCACCCAGCACGCAGCCGTCGCGATCCCCCAGACTGACGAGCCCGGCGAGCGCCTTGTCGCGCGCAACGCGCTCGACATACGCCTCGGGCGACTCGGTTGGCGAGGGCGTTTCATCGACGGACACGCTGACAAGAGAAAACGGCACGCCGATCTGCGCGAGCAATTCGCGGCGGCGGGGTGATGCCGAGGCAAGAAACAGAGCGCCCATGGCAGTTCCTCAGACGGTAAAGCGACAGCGTCGCATATCCGGGGTACGTCGAGGAAGGCGCAGAGGACCGGCGTAAGGACTACGCCGGGCATGGATCAGAACTTGAAGTTGACCACCTGATCACCCTTGAGCGACAGCGTGCGCTTCTGGGTAATGCCACCGGAGGTGACCTGAATGTCATAGACACCGCTGTCGAGCACCAGCGAAACCGGCGTGGCGCCATGCTCCTGGTCGTTGATGCGGACCCGATCATCGTACTTGTTGCTACGCACGATCAGCGAGTGGGTCTTGCTGTCGCATTGCTCATAGGGCACATCGAGGATCGCGCAGGGCATCATCTTCTTCGCCGTGATGGTCGCCTCGACGTTCATCTGCGCGTTGACGGTGCCGTCCAGGCTCATGCTTGCCTGGGCGAAATCGGTACGTGTGCGGTAGCGGTACCAGGCGGTATCCAGGCCGACATCGGCAACCTGCTCGCGGATATCCTCGGCCAGCACACGCTGGTAGTTTTCCAGCACCCATTGCGACATCTGACCATCGTTGCGGTGCTCGGCCAGGCAGGCCGCGAGGCTCTTGCTGGCGGAACAGCGGAACGAAACCGACTGCTCGAAGCGAATGGTCTTGTCCAGCTTGCGGGCAATGGCCTGAATCTTCTTGCTGTTGCGCTCGCGAACCTCGGCCGCCAGCTGGGTCTTGAGACGATCGACGTCGCGCGCGGCAAGCGAGAACTTCAGGTGCTGGCTGCCGAGATCCTTCTCCAGAGCTTCGACGCGTTCGCCAATGGCTTTCTCGGCCTCGGCACTACGTTTGTGCTCGTCCAGCAGCTCATCGAGACGCTTGCGCTCGGCGCTCTGACCGAGGAAGTCGTCGACCTCCAGGCGAATCAGCTTCTTGCTGTTGGCCAGCTGCAATTGCACGGCAGCGAGCTCGCTCTTCTCGGCCCGCAGCGCATCTTCAAGCTTCTGCTTTTCAAGGAGGATGGCGTCGAGCTCTGCAATCTTGCCGGCCAGCTGCTCGGCGCGAGGCGAATCGGCAGCGGACTCAGAGGGAGCGGCAACGGTGGAGAGCGTATCTGGGGCCGACAGCTTGGCCAACTGAGGGGCCTGCGGGGCGCTATCGGCCTGAGAGTAACCAGTGCTCATGACCAGCGTCATCAGCAGCGACCCTACCGCGCCGGCAGCCAGCACCGCACGGGCGCCACGAGAGCCTTGCGGCCTGGAAAAAATCGAACTGCCAGCTTCCATACTCATCGCCCGTGCTGTTGTGCTTATCGTCTTCTGAAGCAGAAACCAGTAATGGCGGAACGCCATAGCGGCAGCATGATTTCAGAATTGCTTTGGAGCAGCAAGGCGTAAGCCGTGCCCGGCGGCACAAACCCACACAAAAGATCAGATTTTTTCAGCGCAGAGTACGACGGACGAAATTGACCGGGCGTTGGTCAATACACCGCAAATCGCTGACGCAGCCCCTGCAACGCGACATAAACCCAAGGCCAGAGCAATGCGCTGACCGGCACAGGCACGAGGAACAGCAGCGTCGGCGGCCGATTACCGGTCAGCGTGTTCAGCCAGAGCTGCACCAACTGGGCGAGGCCGAGCACAACCAGCAGCACCATGCTCTGTTGCCACAGCGGAAACATGCGCAGGCGTTGTTGCAGGCTCAGCACCAGAAAAGCGATCAGGATCAGCGGCAAGGCGCTCTGGCCGAACAGCGTGCCGGCCAGCACGTCCTGCGCGAGCCCGAAACAGAACGCGGCGCCCAGCCCACCGCGATGCGGCAGAACCAACGACCAGAAGGCGATGACCAACCCCAGCCATAGCGGCCGTGCGATCTCCGCGCTGCCGGGCATGGGCGCGACGCTGAGCAGCAGCGCGATCGTCAGACTGAACCAGATGACCCATCCATTATTTGGCCGCCCGCTGATCATTGCGCCTCCTCCGATACCGCTGTCGACGACGAAGCGGCGGGCGCCTGCTCGGAATCGCTCGTTTCAGCCCCCGCCTCAGCAGCGGGTGCGGGCGCAGGTGCGGCTGCCTCCGCGCCTTCGGCAGCGGCTTTCTGATCGGCATCGGCCTGGGCCTCGGCAGCGTCGGCGGCCCGCTCCTCCGGCGTCCGCGAATCGCTGAAGACCAGCATCAGATAGCGGCTGCGATTGAGCATGGCGGTCGGCACCGCACGTACGATGGCGAACGGCTGGCCGGAGCCGTGCACCACCTCGGTCACCTGCGCCACCGGATAGCCGCTTGGGAATCGCTGACCGAGCCCGGAACTGACCAACAGATCTCCTGCTTTGACATCAGCCGTTTCGGCCACATGGCGCAGCTCGAGATAGTCCGGATTGCCGGTGCCCACGGCGATCGCACGCAGTCCGTTGCGGTTGACCTGCACCGGAATGCTATGGGTGACATCGGTCAGCAGCAGCACGCGCGCTGCATACGGCAGCACCTCGACGACCTGCCCCATCAGGCCGCTGGCATCGAGCACCGGCTGCCCCATGAAGACGCCGTCCTTCTCGCCCTTGTCGATCAGGATGCGATGGGTGAACGGGTTTGGGTCGAGCCCGATCAGCTCGGCGACGATGACCTTGTCATCCACCAGCGCCGCCGAGTTGAGCAACTCGCGCAGGCGCACGTTCTGCTCGGTGAGCATCGCCAGCTTCTGCAGGCGCCGCTGCATCAGCAGCGCCTCGGCCTTGAGCTTCTCGTTCTCGGCCATCAGGCTGCTGCTACTGGCGATCTGCTCGGTCGCACCTCTCCAGATCCGCACCGGCATGTCGGCGACCCAGTAGAACGGCGTCAGTACCAGCCCCATCTGGCTGCGTACCGTCTTCAGCGCGTCGAAGCGTGCATCCACCACCATCAGCACGACACAAAGCACGACGAACACCAGCAGGCGCACACCGAGCAAAGGTCCCTTGGCAAATAGCGGCTTGATAGCAACTACCTCACGAGTAAAAGCTTGAGACTAAACGCGACAAGCCGAAAGCCGGTGCGACCGGATCTTTCGGCTTGTCATGAGCACAGCGGCGCAGGCTCACTCCGTGGACAGCAGGTCCATGGCGTGACGATCCATCATCTCCAGCGCGCGACCACCGCCACGGGCGACGCAGGTCAGCGGCTCCTCGGCGACGATCACCGGCAGACCGGTTTCCTGGGCGAGCAGCTTGTCCAGATCACGCAGCAGCGCGCCGCCGCCTGTCAACACCAGGCCGCGCTCGGCGATGTCGGAGGCCAGCTCCGGCGGAGATTGCTCCAGCGCGCTCTTGACCGCTTGAACGATGGTCGCCAGCGATTCCTGCAGGGCTTCGAGCACTTCGTTGGAATTCAGGGTGAAGCTGCGCGGCACGCCTTCGGCCAGGTTGCGGCCACGGACGTCCACTTCGCGGACCTCGCCGCCCGGGAAGGCGGTACCGATTTCCTGCTTGATGCGCTCGGCAGTGGATTCGCCGATCAGGCTGCCGTAGTTGCGACGCACGTAGGTCACGATGGATTCGTCGAAACGATCACCGCCGACTCGCACGGATTCGGCGTAGACCACGCCGTTGAGTGAGATCAGCGCGATCTCGGTGGTACCTCCACCGATGTCCACGACCATGGAGCCGCGGGCCTCGTCCACCGGCAGACCGGCACCGATCGCAGCGGCCATCGGTTCCTCGATCAGGAACACTTCGCGAGCACCGGCGCCGAGTGCGGACTCACGAATGGCACGACGCTCGACCTGGGTCGACTTGCAGGGCACGCAGATCAGCACGCGCGGGCTGGGCTGCAGGAAGCTGTTCTCGTGCACCTTGTTGATGAAGTACTGCAGCATCTTCTCGCAGACGCTGAAGTCGGCGATCACACCGTCCTTCATCGGACGGATCGCGTTGATGTTGCCCGGGGTACGGCCCAGCATGCGCTTGGCCTCGGTGCCGACGGCGACAACGCTCTTCTGGTTGCCGTGGCTACGAATGGCGACTACAGAGGGTTCGTCGAGAACAATGCCGCGATCGCGCACATAAATAAGGGTATTGGCAGTGCCCAGGTCGATCGACAGATCACTGGAAAACATGCCACGCAGTTTCTTGAACATGGGAAAAGGGCCCTGGGGCAAACGCGTGGGGAAAAAAGTGCCGCAAACTCTAACAATGGTGCGAAGTTAGGGCAAGGCGAGAGTCCGCCCGCGTGGCGCCAGAAATGAGGCATTGCGTGCTAGGTCGCATGACGGTGGTCGCCGCTCATCCTAAGGCCGCGCACCGCGTCCACGCTACCGATAACCGCCTCGGGCATGTAAGATTGACGGCTTTTCCGGGCCAGAAAGCCCATTGCCGCGGCTCGTCCCGTGCTGCCATGCACCCCGTCCAGTCGACGGAAGGTGCAGTCCCGATTCGCTTTCCGCTGGAGATACCCGATGGCGCTTGAACGCACCGAGGTGGAGAAGATCGCTCATCTGGCCCGCCTGGGCCTGTCTGAAGCCGACCTGCCCCGCACCACCGAGACCCTCAACAATATCCTCGGCCTGATCGACCGCATGCAGGCGGTCGACACCACTGGTATCGAGCCGCTGGCCCACCCGCTGGAAACCACCCAGCGCCTGCGTGCCGATGCAGTCACCGAGAGCAACCAGCGTGATGCCTACCAGGCCATCGCACCCGCCGTGGAAGAAGGCCTCTATCTGGTTCCGCGAGTGATCGAGTGATGATGAAGGATTCCGACATGCACAACCTGACGCTTGCCGAGATCGCCCGCAACCTCGCCGAGAAGCACTTCTCCGCCGAGGAGCTGACGCGCACCCTGCTGGCCCGCATCGAGCAGCTCGACCCGCAGCTCAACGCGTTTATCAGCGTGACCGACGAGCTTGCCATCGCACAGGCCAAGGCCGCCGACGCGCGTCGCGCCGCCGGCGAGAACGGCACCCTGCTCGGCGCGCCGATCGGCCACAAGGACCTGTTCTGCACCCAGGGCATCCGCACCAGCTGTGGCTCGAAGATTCTCGACAACTTCAAGGCCCCGTATGACGCCACCGTGGTGGAACGGCTCGCAGCTGCCGGCACGGTTACCCTCGGCAAGCTGAACATGGACGAATTCGCCATGGGCTCGGCCAACGAGTCGAGCTATTACGGCGCGGTGAAGAACCCCTGGGACCTGACCCGGGTACCGGGCGGCTCCTCCGGCGGTTCCGCCGCGGCCATCGCCGCACGACTGTTGCCTGCCGCGACCGGCACCGACACCGGCGGTTCGATCCGCCAGCCGGCTGCGCTGACCAACCTCACTGGCCTCAAGCCGACCTACGGCCGGGTATCGCGCTGGGGCATGGTCGCCTACGCATCGAGTCTCGATCAGGGCGGCCCGATGGCCCGCACGGCCGAAGACTGCGCGCTGCTGCTGTCGGCAATGGCCGGTTTCGACGCCAAGGACTCCACCAGCGTCGACCAGCCGCTGGACGATTACCTCGCCGCGCTGAGCCAGCCGCTCGCCGGTCTGCGCATCGGCCTGCCGAAGGAGTACTTCGGCGCCGGCCTCGATCCGAAGATCTCTGACGCCGTCATGGCATCCGTCGAGGAACTGAAGAAGCTCGGCGCCACGGTCAAGGAAATCAGCCTGCCGAACATGCAGCATGCGATTCCTTCCTACTACGTGATCGCGCCAGCCGAGGCCTCTTCCAACCTCTCGCGTTTCGATGGCGTACGCTTCGGCTATCGCTGCGAAAACCCGGTCGACCTCACCGACCTCTACAAGCGCTCGCGCGCCGAAGGCTTCGGTGACGAGGTCAAGCGGCGCATCATGGTCGGCACCTACGCGCTGTCCGCCGGTTACTACGATGCCTACTACCTCAAGGCGCAGAAAATCCGCCGCCTGATCAAGCAGGACTTCGTCGCTGCCTTCGAGCAGGTCGACGTGATCCTCGGCCCGACCACGCCGAACCTGGCCTGGAAGCTGGGCGAGAAGAACGCCGATCCGGTTTCGGCCTATCTGGAAGACATCTACACCATCACCGCCAACCTGGCGGGCATTCCGGGCCTGGCGATGCCGGCCGGCTTCATCGATGGCCTGCCGGTGGGTGTGCAACTGCTAGCGCCGTACTTCCAGGAAGCGCGCCTGCTCAATGTGGCGCACCAGTATCAACAAGTCACCGATTGGCACATGCGCGCCCCGGCCGGATTCTGAGGAGATTGAAGATGCAATGGGAAACCGTGATCGGGCTGGAGATCCACGCACAGCTCGCGACCCAGTCGAAGATCTTTTCCGGCAGCGCCACCACCTTCGGCGCCGAGCCCAACACCCAGGCCAGCCTGGTCGACCTCGGCATGCCCGGCACCCTGCCGGTGCTCAATGCCGAAGCCGTGCGCATGGCCTGCAAGTTCGGCCTGGCGATCGATGCCGAGATCGCGCCGAAGAACGTCTTCGCGCGCAAGAACTACTTCTACCCTGACCTGCCCAAGGGCTACCAGACCAGCCAGATGGATCACCCCATCGTCGGCAAGGGTTATCTGGACATTACCTTGGAAGACGGCAGCACGCGCCGCATCGGCATCACCCGCGCGCACCTGGAAGAGGACGCCGGCAAGAGCCTGCACGAAGACTTCCACGGCATGAGCGGCATCGACCTGAACCGCGCCGGCACACCGCTGCTGGAGATCGTCTCCGAGCCGGACATCCGTTCGGCCAAGGAAGCGGTCGCCTACGTCAAGGCGATCCACGCCCTGGTGCGCTACCTCGGCATCTGCGACGGCAACATGGCCGAAGGTTCGCTGCGCTGCGACTGCAACGTCTCGGTGCGGCCGAAAGGCCAGGCCGAGTTCGGCACCCGCGCCGAGATCAAGAACGTCAACTCCTTCCGCTTCATCGAGAAGGCGATCAACCACGAGGTGCAGCGGCAGATCGAGCTGATCGAGGACGGCGGCAAGGTGGTGCAGGAAACCCGCCTGTACGACCCGAACAAGGACGAGACGCGCTCCATGCGCAGCAAGGAAGAAGCCAACGACTACCGCTACTTCCCCTGCCCCGACCTGCTGCCGGTAGTGATCGAGCAGAGCTTCCTCGACGAAGTGCGCGCCAGCCTGCCCGAGTTGCCGGTACAGAAGCGCGAACGCTTCGAGCGCGAGTTCGGCCTGTCGGCCTATGACGCCGACGTGCTGGCGGCCAGCCGTGAACTGGCCGACTACTTCGAACAGGTCAATGCCACCTGCAGCGATGCCAAGCTGGCGGCCAACTGGGTGATGGGCGAGCTGTCCAGCTTGCTCAACAAGGAAGCCCTGGAGATCGAGCAGTCACCGGTTAGCGCCGAGCAGCTGGGCGGCATGATCCTGCGCATCAAGGACGACACCATCAGCGGCAAGATCGCCAAGATGGTCTTCGAAGCCATGGCCGCCGGCGAAGGTTCGGCTGACGAGATCATCGAGAAGAAGGGCCTCAAGCAGGTCACTGATTCCGGCGCCATCGAGTCGATGCTGGACGAAGTGCTGGCTGCGAATGCCGAGCAGGTCGAACAGTACCGCGCCAGCGACGAAGCCAAGCGCGGCAAGATGTTCGGCTTCTTCGTCGGCCAGGCGATGAAGGCTTCCAAGGGCAAGGCCAACCCTGGCCAGGTGAACCAACTGCTGAAGAAAAAACTCGAAGGCTAAGCTGAGCGATGGCCCTCCGCGGTTGCCCCTGCTGCAACCGCGGACATCGCTGCATCACCGCTCCCGGCATCGCCACAACGTCACGACACCTGCCGCGGGCCATCGCCGACTCAGCGATCGACCCAACGGAAGGATTGTTCATGCGCCTGACACGCTTCACCACCCTATTGTTGCTGGCCTTGCTGGCCTTGCTGGCCTTGCTGGTCAGCGGCTGCGCAGATCGCCAGCCGGCTCAACCCGCCAAGGCACCAAAAGCTACACAAGAGCGCTTCAGTCAGAGCGGCAAGGCCTCCTACTACGCGCGAATGCATCACGGCCAGCGCACCGCCAACGGCGAAACCCACGATCAGAACGCGCTGGTAGCGGCCCATCGCAGCCTGCCTTTCGGCACGCGGGTGCGGGTCACCAACGAGCACAACGGCAAGCAGGTGGTGGTACGTATCAACGACCGCGGACCATTTCGCCGCGGCCGCATCATCGACCTATCTCGCGCCGCGGCGGCACAACTGGACATGCTCAAGAGCGGCGTGATCCGCGTGCGTATCGAAACCCTCCCATGAAGGAACAGGCACCTGCAGTGATGTCACAGAGCACAGACTGCGCTACCCCAGCCAAGGGAGCGCCCGCATGTCGCTGATTACCTTTGGCTACCTCATCAGCGGCCTGGTACTGCTCGTCGTCGGTGCCGAAGCGCTGGTACGCGGCGCGGCCAAACTGGCCAGCCGCTTCGGCATTCCGCCCCTGATCATCGGATTGACGGTGGTGGCGTTCGGCACCAGCGCCCCGGAAACAGCCGTCAGCGTGCAGGCGTCGCTGAATGGCAGCGGTGACATCGCAGTAGGCAACGTGATCGGCAGCAACATCGCGAACATCCTGCTGATTCTCGGCATTTCCGCACTGATCGCACCGCTGGTGGTATCCCGGCAACTGATCCGCCTCGATGTGCCAGTGATGATCGGCGCCGGCCTGCTCTGCTATGGACTGGCCTGGAACGGCAGCATCAGCCGACTGGACGGCATCCTGCTGCTCGTTGCCCTGATTGGTTACACGCTGTTTCTGGTCCTCGCCAGCAAGCGGGACAAGCCGGGACCAGGCGTCGATGAATTCGACACGGAGTTCGGCCCGGACGCTGGCAACAAGCCTTATGCCTGGGTGCTCCAGCTGCTGCTGATCCTGCTCGGCCTGGGGCTGCTGGTGGGAGGCTCGAATCTGCTGATCGAAGGTGCCGTTGGCCTTGCGCGCGCGCTCGGTCTTTCCGAGCTGGTCATCGGCCTGACGGTGGTTGCGGTCGGCACCTCGATGCCGGAGCTGGCGACCTCGGTGCTGGCGGTCACCAAGGGGGAGCGAGACATTGCCGTCGGCAATGTAGTGGGCAGCTGCATCTTCAACCTGCTGCTGGTACTCGGCGCCGGCGCCGCGGTGGCCGCGAACGGCCTGTCCATTTCCCCCAATGCGCAGTCCTTCGACTTCCCGGTAATGCTGGCCGTGTTTGTCGCCTGCCTGCCGATTTTCTTTTCCGGATATTGCATCCGGCGCTGGGAAGGGCTGATGTTTTTCGCCTATTACCTGGCCTACACCCTGTACCTGGTGATGTTCGCCACCGGCCTGGGTGCCATCGAGCTGCTGCGCGACGCGATGCTCTGGTTCGCGTTCCCCTTGACGGCCGTCACGCTTTTGGTGATCTTCCTGCGCGCCTGGCAACACCAGCGCTGAAACACCCACTTTCTGGATTTTTTGCGGAGCGCCCCATCGTGACCCTGATGACCTTTGTCTACCTCATAGCCGGCCTGGTGCTGCTCGTCGCCGGCGCGGAGGTCCTGGTGCGAGGTGCAGCCAAACTCGCCGCCCAGTTCGGCATCTCCCCACTGGTCATTGGCCTCACCGTGGTCGCTTTCGGTACGAGCGCGCCGGAGACGGCCGTCAGCGTGCAGGCCGCACTCAATGGCAGCGGCGACATTGCGATCGGCAACGTGGTAGGCAGCAACATCGCCAACGTGCTGCTGATCCTCGGCATGACCGCACTGGTCGCGCCGCTGGTGGTGTCGCGTCAACTGATCCGTCTGGATGTGCCGATCATGATCGGTGCCAGCCTGGTGACTTTCGGCCTGGCCTGGGACGGCGAGCTCAGCCGTATCGACGGTGCGCTGCTGTTCGCCGGGGTTGTGGCCTACACGTTGTTCCTGATCATCAGCAGTCGCCGCGAAAAGGCCGCGGAAGCCGACGACGAGTTTGCCAAGGAGTTCGGCCTGCACGAGCCGGCCAAGCCGCATGCGGGGCTGATCAATGCTGGCCTGGTGATCGCAGGCCTGGTGCTGCTGGTAGTGGGCTCCAACTTTCTCGTCGAGGGCGCGGTCGCCCTGGCCCGCGCGCTCGGGCTATCCGAACTGGTCATCGGCTTGACCGTCATCGCCATCGGCACGTCGCTGCCGGAACTGGCCACCTCGATCATGGCGGCCATCCGCGGCGAGCGCGATATCGCCGTTGGCAACATCGTTGGCAGCAACATCTTCAATCTGCTCTGCGTACTCGGCCTGGCCTCGCTGGTGTCGCCGCAGGCGATCGGTGTGTCTTCGAACGCGCTAGCCTTTGACTTCCCGGTGATGATCGCGGTAGCGGTGGCCTGCCTACCGATCTTCTTCGCCGGCTACTGCATCAAGCGCTGGGAAGGCGCCCTGTTCGTCGCCTATTACGTGGCTTACACCCTGTACCTGGTGCTGACCAGTACCGGCCGCCCGTTCGCGGAAACCTTTGGCGACGCCATGCTGGGCTATGCACTGCCGCTGACCGCGATCACGCTGCTGGTCATCGCCGGCCGCGCCTGGAAAACCCAGCGCTGACAACAGGACGAACCACGGGCGGGCCTGGCTGGCCCGCCTTCACTCAGCCCTCACGGACCTGAGGCCGCGGCAACTCGAACACCTGGGCACTCTCCTCTTCGTCACCCATGCGGTTGAGGGTCCCGTCGACCACCGCGCCGTTCTCCATGCTCAACTGACGATAGCGGATGTTCCCGCGCACGCGGGCGTTGGAATGCAGTTCGAGCAGATGCTCGACCACCAGATCGCCGACGATGGTGCCGTCGATCAGCGCATCGTAACTGCTCACGTTGCCCTCGATTCTTCCCTCGGCACTCAGCGCCAGCAGGCTGTGCGTGCCCGGCTTGTGGCAGACATCGCCGCGCACTTCACCGCTGACCTTCAACCCTTCTTCGAAGGTCACGTCCCCGATCAGGGACAGGTTGCCGGAGATCAGGCTGGAAAACTGATCGATGGTGACGCGAGGTACCGGCTTCTTCTTATTGAACATCATCTACTCCAAAAAAGTTAACGGGCCTTCTTCTGCTGACGGAAGAACGCCAGATCGGTCTGAAGCCGCTCGACCTGCGCTGAGAGAGTGGCTATACGCCTTAGCAATTGCTCTTCGGTGGCCTGGATTTCCTGGCGCTTCAACCGGCTCTGGCCAAGCGCGGCCCTGAGTGCCTGGCTGTCCTGCGTCAGCGCCTCGACCTGCCGTGCATGAGCCACCTGCTCGTGGTTGCGCAGGTACAGCAACGCGCCGATCACACAGAGCATCCCAAAGATCAGCCAACGTCCGCTGCGCGCGCTGCGCGCGGCTTGCAGTCGGTGCTCGGCGCGTAGCAACTCGCGCGTGGAAGGGCGTTTAGTCCTCAGCCAGGCCATCGCTGTCACGCTCCAGATCACCCAGGGCCAGGAACCGCTGCGGGTCGACAAAGCGCCCCTTGTGCAGCACCTCGAAATGCAGATGAGGACCAGTGGATCGACCTGTCGAACCCACCGCACCGATACGCTGTGCCGGCGTGACGACCTCACCCTGGCGAACATCCAGTCGCGACAGGTGGGCATAGCGCGTGACCAGGCGATTGCCATGGTCGATCTCCACCAGTTTGCCGTAGGCACCTCGGTAGCCGGCGAAGCGCACCCGGCCTCCCGCCGCAGCGACCACGTCGGAGCCGCTGCGCAACGCGAAGTCCACCCCGGAATGGAACGCCAGTTTCTTGCGGAAGGGGTCGACGCGATTGCCGAATGCCGAGCCCAGCCGTGCCTCGCCTACCGGTCGCCGTGACGGAATCGCCATGAGCGCCGCGTTGCGCTCGGCCACTTGTTGCATCAGCCCGTCCAGCATCACCCGCATGCAGCGCGCAGAGGTCTCGCTGTGCTGCAGGTCGGCAAGGCTCAGCCGCTCGGCATCGACCAGCAGCTCCCCCGAACAACCCCGAGGCGGCAACAGCGCGCCGCCCTGCCCTGCGCCGTCCGTGCGTGCCGGCACCAGCACGGGCAACAGCGTCGGGTCCAGCGCCGACAGCTGGCCATGCAGAACACGCTGTTGATCCATCATCTGCTGCAGGGCGAGCAGATCGGATTCGAGAGTTTTCAACCGGCCGACCACCTCGCCGACCCGGGCGATGGCAAAGCGGTCCTCATCCTCGACGGGTACATCACTCTGATGCGTGGCCAGGTGCGGCGTGCGCAGATCGCTGCCAAGCCAGACACCGCCAGCAAAGCTTCCCAGACTCAGCACCAGCAACAGCGCAAAACCCGGAACCGCAAGGCGCCGCAGGTTCACCACGCGTATGTCGTCACGCGTCAGCGAGCGGCTCGAAGGTGTGAAAAATGCCATGAGAGATTCCCTAGAACACGGAGCGGCCGCCTCGCCAGGCAAGCCGTTGAACGTCCAGGGCAATTTGACGCAAACGCACTTTTTTTTCTGAGGCCTGATGACCGATTACGACCATCGCGCCGCGATTCTTAAGCTAAGAGCCGCATTGGCGACGAACGGCGCGGCGAATTGCAGCCAAGGTCTCGACTAGATCCAGCCCAGCCAGCCCAGCAGAAACAGCCCGGCGTTGATGCTCAGCGCTGCCATCAGCGTCGTGATGACAATGATGGTCGCGGCCAGCTGATGATTGGAATTGACCGCGCGCGCCATGACGAAACTCGCCGCCGCCGTTGGGCTGGCAAAGTAGAGAAACAGGATACCCAGCTCCGCATCGCGAAAGCCGTAGGCCCAAGCACCCAGGGTTGCGAGTGCCGGCAGCCAGACCATTTTCATCAGGCTCGAACTGAGCGCACTGCCGCTGCTCTTGCGCAACGCATCCAATGACAGCGTGGCGCCGATGCAGATGAGCGCCAGTGGCAAGGTCATCTGCGCAAAGTACTGGCCCGAGGTCATCAGCCAGCCCGGCAAGTCAATCTGCCAATAGGCGAAGGGCACGGCCGCGACCACACCAATGATCAGCGGATTACGCAGGATGCTGAGCAAAATTTCCTTCGGACCGACCTGCCCATCGGGGCTGTAGATGGCTAGCACCATCGCCGAGAGGCTGTTGTAGACCAGAATCACCACCCCGGCGAGCACACCGCCAACCGACAGGCCGTAGTCACCGTAGAGGCTGCTGGCCAGCGCCAGGCCGACGATGCCGTTGTTGCCACGAAACGCGCCCTGCACGTACACGCCGCGATCGGATGCCGGGCAACGCCACAAGGCCCAGACCCAGGCCACGATGAATGTTGCAATTGTGGCGAGCACGAAATAGAGCAGCAGTGCCGGCTGCAGCGCCGCTGTCAGATCGGCCTTGATGATGGAGATGAACAGCAGCGTCGGCATGGTGCCCCTGAACACCAGCGCCGAAGCCGTATACACGAACGCAGCGTCGATCCAGCCGAGGCGCTTGAGCGCGACACCGAGAAACAACATGGCAAACACCGGCGCAGTGACGCTCAGGGTTTGCAGTACGAGGGGGAGCATGGAAGACGCCTGCAACTACAAAGCTCGCAAGCATAAAGCATGCGTTACGCGAGGGCTCGGGCGTCGTGTGATGACAACGCCGCCCCCGCGAGACGATGACGCCTGTTAGCGTCGCACCGGACGTTTCTGTAGCTTGCGCTGCAAGGTCCGTCGATGCATGCCCAGGGCACGGGCGGTAGCGGAGATATTGCCGTCGTGCTCACTGAGCACCCGCTGGATATGCTCCCACTGCAGGCGATCGACCGACATGGGATTTTCCGGCACCAGGCTGTCGAGATCGGCATGCTGCGACAACAATGCCGCCAGCACGTCGTCGGCATCGGCAGGCTTGCACAGGTAATTGCAGGCGCCGCGCTTGATCGCTTCCACCGCTGTGGCGATGCTCGAGTAACCGGTCAGGATCAACACCCGCATCTCGGGGTCCAGCTCGAGCAACTTGGGTAGCAGCACCAGGCCCGAATCGCCTTCCATCTTAAGGTCGAGCACTGCGTAGTCAGGAATATCCTGCTTGGCCAGGGCCAGGCCCTCCTCGGCAGAACCAGCGATGCTGACCTGCAGGCCCCGGCGACTCATGGCGCGCGCCATTACCCGGGTGAACGTCGGATCGTCATCCACCAACAGCAGGTGAGGTTGTTCTTCACCCTCTTGCTGCAACTCGTCGGTCATCTGTGCATTCCTCGCATTGGTCACGATCAGGATCAGGCGCGTACCGAACCATGCGGTAGGCGCAGTTCGGTCAGTGTGCCACCTTCTTCGTGATTGTAGAGCTTCACCGTGCCGCCGGCGCGCGTGACGCTGGCCTGACTGAGAAACAGACCAAGGCCGAAACCCTTGCCCTTGGTCGTGATGAAGGGTCTGCCGATCTGCTCGGCGATGGCCAGCGGAACACCGGCGCCGTGGTCACGGATGGTCAGCTTGATCCACTGCGGATCCCAGTCCAGGCGTATTTCCAGATCCTCGGGACTGGCATCGGTGGCGTTGTTCAACAGGTTGAGCAGCGACTGGCTGAGGTCCGCCGGCGGCATCAGCTTCGGCGCACTGCCAAGGCCGACGCACTGGAAGCGGAATGTTGCCTCTGGACGCATCAGGTGCCAGCGCTGCAGGACCGAGTCGACCCATTCGCGAGCGGTCTGCTCGACGACCGCCTGGCGCCGGTCTGCCTCGGCGGCGCGGACCAGCTGACGCAGGCTCTCCTTGCAGAGCTGGACTTGCGACTGCAGCAGGCCGAGATCCTCGCTCAGCTGCGGGTCCTTGTATTCCTGGCGCAACTCCTTGAGCAGCACGCTCATGGTTGCCAGCGGCGTGCCCAGTTCATGAGCGGCGCCAGCGGCCTGGGTGGCCACGGCGAGCAGTTGCTGGTCACGCATGCTCTCCTCGCGGCGCTGGGCCTGCTGCTGTTCCTGTCGGCGCAGCTGTTCGGCCATGCGCGCGACGAAGAAAGTGATCAGCGCGGCCGCCAGCGCGAAACTCAGCCACATGCCGTAAACCTGCAGCGTCGCCCGCTCGAAGGGTGGCAGGGTGAGCGGGTCGTACCAGACCAGCATCAGCGTGTAACCCAGCAGCGCCAGGCCGGAAAGCACGATGGAATAAAGCCACGGCAGGGTTGCCGCAGCGATGGTCAGCGGCACCAGGTAGTAGGACACGAACGGATTGGTCGAGCCGCCGGAGTAGTACAGCAGCGCGCTGTGGATCATCAGGTCGCAGCCCAGATGCACGGCGTATTCCAGCTCGGTGACGGGCCACGGGCCGCGCAAACGCAGTGCCGTGCCCAGACAGAGCACCGCCGACACGGCCAGCGTGATGCCCAGCGCCAGCCAAGGCAGCGTCAGCATCTGCGTCGCGTAAGCCACGCCCACGGCGCCGGACTGTGCAGCCAGCACCACGATGCGAATAAGGGTCAGAAGCCGAAGGTTCTGCCGGCTGGCAGATAGCAGCGGGACGGATGTGTACATGGAGTCTCCAAGAATTCGGCGGAGTATAACCAAGCCGTCTGGCGGCCAAACCGAAATGCGGCAACTCGACGCACGGGCAGCTGCATACATTCACCGGCGCAGGTAGAGTCTTGCGCTATCGCACCGGCCGGTGCACATGCCAAGGATCCGTTATGCAGCCAACTCTCTTCCGCAGCGCAGCCCTCATGGCGCTGATCACCAGCCTCGTCAGCCTGCCCGCCATGGCCGAGGAACCACGCTACAACCAGGTCGCCCTGCGCGCCGAGGTCAGCAGCGAAGTGGCCCATGACCGCATGCACGTCACGCTCTACAGCGAAGCACAACACAACGACCCCGCCCAGCTTGCGGCAGAGACCACCCGCGCGCTGAACCAGGCGCTGCAGACCGCTCGGCAGAGCAAGGATGTGATCGTCAGCCAGGGCAGCCGCAACAGCTATCCAGTCTATGACGACAAGGGCCAGCAGATCTCCGGCTGGCGGGAGCGTGCCGAGCTGCGCCTGGAGAGCGGCAACTTTGCCAGCCTGTCGAAGCTGACCGCCGAGCTGATGAAGAGCCTGAAGATGAGCAGCATGCATTTCAGTGTCTCCGACCCGATCCGCAAGCAGAACGAGGATGCCCTGCTCAAGGAGGCGGTCGCCGCGTTCCAGGCGCGCGCCCAACTCGCGACCGAAGCGCTCGGCGGCAGCGGTTACAAGCTGGTGAGCCTCAACCTCAACGGCGGTGGATTTCAACCTGTCATGCGCAGCAGCGCTATGAAGATGGACATGATGGAATCGGCACCCATCCCTGAAATCGAAGCGGGCACTCGCCAGGTCACGATCAACGCCGACGGCGTCATCGAAGTTCAGATGCCGTGACCGAAACTGACCGTTCGGACCACTTCTAAATATCCGCTTACAAATACCCAGCCCGCGCTGTGCAAGGGCTGGCAACCGATTTAACGAGCCAGATGAGAAACAAACGCAGTAAATTCTAAATTCTCGTTTACGAATGATTATCATGCGGGCGCCAACGAGACGGCTACAAGGAGCCCGCATGTCTACCCCCTTCGCACGTACCGCCCTGTCCTGCGCCATGATCGGCTGCAGCTGGACGGCTCTCGCCCAGAACGCGCCTGTCACGCTCAACGACACGGTCGTCAGCGCCTCCGGCTTCGAACAGAAGATCACCGAAGCACCGGCCAGCATCAGCGTCATCAGCCGTGAAGACCTGCAGCAGAAGCGCTACAACAACCTGGCGCAGGCCCTGGGCGACGTGGAAGGCATCGACATCGGCCAGGGCACCGGCAAGACCGGCGGGCTCAACATCAGCATTCGCGGCATGCCCAGCCAGTACACCCTGATCCTCATCGACGGCCGTCGACAGAACGCCGCAGGCAATGTCACGCCAAACGGCTTCAACGAAACCTCCACCAGCTTCATGCCGCCGCTGTCGGCCATCGAGCGCATCGAAGTGATCCGTGGCCCGATGTCGACGCTCTACGGCTCCGACGCCATGGGCGGGGTAATCAACATCATCACCCGCAAGGTGGGCAAGGAGTGGACCGGCTCGGTGACACAGGATTACACCTACCAGCAAGATCGCGACTTCGGCGACACCCGCAACACCAGTGTCTACGCCAGTGGTCCGCTGATCGACGGTCTGCTCGGCCTGCAGGTTCGCGGCAGCCTGTTCGATCGCCAGGAGTCGGATCTGAATTACGGCAATGGCATTGATGTCAGCAAGCGCGGTCCCTCGCCCGTCGACGGTCGCAACCAGAACATCGGCGCCCGCCTGGCCCTGAGCCCGCATCAGGACCATGACTTCGCGCTGGATATCGAGCGTGGACGGCAGGCATACAACAACGACGAATGCCAGCTCGGCACCCTCGACGGCTTTAACAGGGCTTGCACCGCGCCGGCTAGTGCCGCGAACGGCTATGACGACGAGCTTCGCTTCGAGCGCGAACAGATCGCCCTGACCCACACCGGCCGCCTCGGCTTCGGCACGCTGGATTCCAGCCTGATGCACAACACCACCGAAACCTTCGGCCGGACCATTCCCGGCACCATCGGTGCGCCGACCGCCGTACCCGGGGCAATCGGCGGGGACGATCGTGAGCTGGAAACCACCAACCTGGTCTTCGACACCAAGCTGGTTGCCCCGATCGGCGAATCGCACATCGCCACCGTAGGCGGCCAATGGTGGAAAGCCGAAATGACCGATGGCATCGCCCAGACGGAATTCGAGCAGAAGACCTGGGCACTGTTTGCCGAAGATGAGTGGCGCCTGCGCGATGATCTGGCCCTGACCCTGGGCGCCCGCTATGACGACCACGAGTCCTTTGGTGGACATGTCAGCCCGCGGGCTTACCTGGTCTGGAACACCACCGACAACTGGACGCTCAAGGGCGGCATCAGCAAGGGCTACAAGACGCCGGACCTGAACGACCTGCACGGCGGCATCAATGGCGTAACCGGCCAGGGCTCCATCATCACCATCGGCAACCCGGACCTGGACCCCGAAACGACCACCAGTACCGAGATCGGTGCCTATTTCGACAGCCTGACCGGCTTCAGCGCCAACGCCACGCTGTTCCACAACAAGTTCAAGGACAAGATCGCCAGCGGCGACCCGATCACCGATCCACTGTGCGCAGGCAACAACAACGGCACCTGCTCGCAGCAGATCAACGTCGACGAAGCGGTGACCCGTGGCCTGGAGCTGGCTGGCAGCTGGCAGTTCGCACCAGCCTGGAAACTGAGCGCCAACTACACCTACACCGACAGCGAGCAGAAGAGTGGCGATAACCAGGGAGAGCCGCTGACCAACACGCCCGAACACCTGGCCAACGCCAAACTCGACTGGCAGACCACCGACCGTCTGGGCCTGTGGCTGAAGAGCGAGTACCGCGGTGAGCGCGCGCGCTTCACCTCCAGCTACGAGAATCTCGCTAACGCTAACGGCAGCTACTCCACCAGCCAGTCGATCTACGACACGCTGGGCAAGAACGCCAAGGCATACACACTGTTTCACCTGGGCGGGTCGTATCGGGCTACGGAGAACCTGACGCTCAACGCGACGATCTACAACCTCTTCGACAAGGACTTCGTCGACGGCAAGGCCTACACCACCTACTCCAATGGCGGGAGCGCAAACGGCACGGCCTACGGCACCGACTACAGCCACTCCGGCGCCGCCACCACCGGTATCGTGGAAGAAGGCCGCCGCCTGTGGCTGTCAGCCAACCTGACCTTCTGACCTGAAGGCGACACAACAGAGCCGGGATCATCCCGGCTCTGTTGTTTCTCGCCCAGACGGATCATGAAAAACGCGAATGTATGCTGTTTGTAAATCTTTAGCATCGCCGCGTCAGTCGCCCTAGAATTCGCCCACCCTCCCATACGCCAAGGACCACCATGCATATCTGGCTCGGCACTCTGCGCCAATGGCACTGGATCAGCTCCGCGCTGTGCCTGGTCGGCATGCTGCTGTTTGCGATCACCGGCATCACGCTGAACCACGCCGGGCAGATCGAGAGCAAACCGCTGGTGGAAACCCGCGAAGGGCAGCTGCCCGAGCGGCTGCTCAACAGTCTGCAGGCCGACACCCCGGAGGACGGTCTGCCAGCTGACCTGCAGCGATGGCTGGAACAGACCCTGGACGTGCAGCTGGCCGGTCGCGAAGCCGAGTGGAGCGATGGCGAACTCTACGTCGCCCTGCCCCGTCCTGGCGGCGATGCCTGGCTGAGTCTGAGCCTGGAAAGCGGCGAGCTGGAATACGAGTCGACCGATCGCGGCTGGATCGCCTACTTCAACGACCTGCACAAGGGTCGCCACAGCGGCGAGGCCTGGAGCTGGTTCATCGATCTGTTCGCCGTAGCCTGTGTGGTGTTCAGCATCACCGGCCTGCTGCTCCTGCAACGCCATGCCGGCGATCGCCCCGGCACCTGGCCACTGGTTGGCCTGGGGCTGGTGATTCCGCTGCTACTGGCGCTGCTCTTCATTCATTAAGGACTGCTCATGCGTAAACGCCTGTTGTTCCCCCTCGCCCTGCTTAGCGCCCCGCTATACGCGGCAGACCTGCAGCTGGACGTGGAAATCCCCCGCCTGGATGTCGCCGAGTACCACCGCCCCTATGTCGCCATCTGGCTCGAGCGCCCGGATCAGAGCCACGTTGCCAATCTGGCGGTGTGGTACGACACCAAGCTCAAGGACAAGGAAGGTGAAAAGTGGCTAAAGGATCTGCGCCAGTGGTGGCGCCGGAGCGGCCGCAGCCTGGAAATGCCGGTTGATGGCGTCAGTGGCGCCACCCGTGCCGTGGGTAGCCACAGCCTGAAGTTTTCTGAACAGCAGGCGCCGTTCAAAACGCTGGAGGCCGGCGAGTACCGCGTGGTGGTCGAGGCCGCCCGTGAGGTCGGTGGCCGCGAGCTGCTGCGCGTCCCATTCAGCTGGCCGCCCCAGCAGAACGCCGAACATCAAGCCCAGGGCAAGAGTGAGCTGGGCACCATCAATCTCACGCTGACCCCATGAACAGGAAGCACGCCATGAAACCCGTCATCAAATGGACCGCCCTGGCCCTCGCCGTCTGCCTGCCGCTTTCGGCCCACGCCCACCGCGCCTGGATGCTGCCTTCGGCCACCGTGCTCTCGGGTGAAGAGCCTTGGATCACCGTCGACGCCGCGGTTTCCAACGACCTGTTCTATTTCGAACACGTGCCGATGCGCCTCAAGGGTATCGGCGAGGCAGCCCAGGCGCCGGCAGGTGGCCCGCCCGGCATGCGCGGGCGGCCGGTTCCGGAGCTGCAGGTCATCGCCCCGGATGGCTCCAAGGTCGAGGTACAGAACGGCGCCATCGGCCGCTACCGCAGTACCTTCGATGTGCAGCTGAGTCAGAAGGGCACCTACAAGCTGGCGGTCGCCAACAACGGCCTGTTCGCCAGCTGGAAGGAAAACGGCCAGATGCGCCGCTGGATGGGCACCCCGGAAAGCTTCGCCAAGGACGTCCCGGCCAAGGCCGAAGGTCTCAAGGTCAGCCAGACCAGCAACCGCATGGAAGTGTTCGTGACCTCCGGTGCGCCCAGCACTGACGTACTCGCGTCCAGCGGCCAGGGCCTGGAACTCAAGCCCGTCACCCACCCCAACGACCTGTTCGCCGGCGAAGCGGCGGAGTTCGTCTTTCTGCTCGATGGCAAGCCGGCCGCGGATGTCGAGATCAGCGTGATCCCGGGCGGCAACCGCTACCGCGACCAACTGGGGGAGATCAGGACGAAAACCGACAAGGACGGCAAGGCCAGCATCACCTGGCCGGAAGCTGGCATGTACTGGCTGGAAGCCGAGCTCACTACCGACAAGGGCGTCAGCAAGCCGGCGACCGAGCGCCGCGCCAGCTACAGCGCAACCCTGGAAGTGCTGGCGCCCTGACGCCAGCCCGCTGCCTGAGCACTGACACTCAGGCAGCGCGCTACCGCATTCCCCGCAACGAGTCCGCTTCTTGCCCAGACCTTACCAATCCGTCCGGCGCCTGTCGCCGCTGCTCGGCTGTCTCGCGGTCGCTGCGCTGCTGCTGTGGTGGCAGCCGCCGCGAGCGATCAGCGCTGCCGTGGTCGTCCTCGTCTATCTGGCCATGTCGCTGTATTGCTGGCGTGGACAGCTACCCCGCAAAGCAGCATCTACCGACGCGACCTCGGCGCTTGTGGTGACCTATGCCAGCCAGGGCGGGCAAGCCCGGCTCTATGCCGAGCGCAGTGCTGAGCAGCTTCGCGAAGCTGGCGTGAACGTGCAGCTGCTGCCGCTGAATGCGCTGGAGCCGAGCCGGCTGCCAGCGCGGCGCATCCTGTTCGTCGTCAGCACCTATGGCGAAGGCGAGGCGCCGGACGACGGCGCGCGCTTCGAGCGGCGCCTGAGCACGGCAAACCTGCAGCTGCAGGACCTCGAGTATGCCGTGCTGGCCTTTGGTGATCGCCAGTACCGCCATTTCTGTGCGTTCGGCCAGCGTCTGGATGAACGAATGCGCCAATGCGGCGCCACGCCACTGTTCGATCGCCTGGAGGCTGACCGAGCCGATCCCGGCGTACTGCGCCACTGGCAACAGCAGCTGGCCCATTTGAGTGGCAACAGCGATTTCAGCGACTGGCTGCCGGCGCCCTATCGGCAATGGCAGCTCACCGAGCGCCGCTGCCTCAACCCCGGCAGTGCCGGCGCGCCAGTGCAGCATCTGACGCTCGTGCCAGTCGACGATCAGCAACGCTGGCGCGCCGGCGATATCGTCGAGGTCGGTCCGCAGCACGAACTGCCCCGCATGGAACGCTTGCTGCAGCAGCTGGGTCTCGACCCGCAGCAGCGGCTCGATGGCCAGCGTCTGGCAAGCCAGCTGGCCGGATTACGCCTGCCGGACCTCGACGTGTTGCGCACGCTCGACCTGCCCGCCTTGCTGGCCCTACCGCCCTTGCCGCACCGCGAATACTCCATCGCCTCGATACCCGCGGACGGCGCCGTGCAGCTGGTGGTGCGCGAAGCTCGTCATCCGGACGGCACGCTCGGCCTCGGCTCCGGTTGGCTGTGCCGTCACGCGGCGATTGGCGAGCGGATCGCCCTGCGCATCCGCAGCAACCCCGGTTTTCATGGGCCCTCGGTCGATACACCGCTGATCCTGATCGGCAACGGCACCGGGATCGCCGGATTGCGCGCGCACCTGCGCGAACGCGCAACCGCTCCCCAAGGCTCACGCAGCTGGCTGCTGTTCGGCGAACGCAACGCCGCCCACGACTTCTTCTTTCGAGACGAACTGCAGCATTGGCTCGACAGCGGCCTGCTGGAGCGGCTGGACCTGGCGTTCTCTCGTGACCAGCCGGAGAAGCGCTATGTGCAGCAAGTCCTGCGGGACGCGGCCGACGACCTGCGCCGCTGGATAGATCAGGGCGCGGCGATCTACGTTTGCGGCAGCCTGGAAGGCATGGGGCAGGAAGTGCAGCAGATCCTGCTCGGTCTGCTCGGCCAGGCGCGGCTGGAACAGCTGAGCGAGCAGGGACGCTATCGCCGCGACCTGTATTGATGTCCGCCATAACGACAAAGGCCGCTTCGAAGAGCGGCCTTTGTCATTTTCACAGCGGGATCAGAAGTGGAAGTTGGTGCTCAGTAACGCAGTACGACCGGCCGCGACGTGGGCATAGTGGCTGCCGTAGACCTGATCGAAATAGCGCTTGTCGGTCAGATTCTGCACGTTCAGCTGCAGGTCCAGATTCTTGCTCACGCGATAGGCGGCCATCGCATCGTAGCGCCAGTATTCCGGCACCTCGATGTTGTTGGCCGTGTCGCCGAAGCGGGAGTCGACGTAGGTCGCACCGCCACCGATGGTCAGGTCCTGGGTGAGGTTGTAGGTGTTCCAGAAGCTGAAGCTGTGCTTCGGCGTGCTCGGCACCTCGTTACCGTCGTACAGCCCTTCCACGTATACCGGCGCCGCACGGGTGCCGACGTTGGCGGCACCGGACTTGACCAGTTCAGCATCCAGGTAGGTATAGCTGGCGAACACCTGCCAGTTACGGGTGATCTGGCCGGTCGCGCCCAGTTCCAGGCCGTCGACCTGGGTTTCACCGATGCTTTCCTGGAAACCGCTGGCGTTGGTCACCCGCGCGTTGGTCTTCTCGGTGCGGAACAGCGCGGCGGTCAGGCCGAGACGCTCGTCTAAGAAGTCCCACTTGGTGCCGATCTCGTAGTTGCGGTTGCGCTCCGGATCGAGGATCTGGTTATTCACGTTGAGTGCATCGGAACCTTCGCCACCAGTCTCGCCGGACGGGTTGCTGGAGGTCGACCACGCCGCGTAGATGCTGCCATTGGGCAGCGGATTGAAGACCAGACCCAACTGGTAGTTCCAGAAGTGGCTCTTGTTCTCCGGCCGGGTGACGACACCGGCGGTGGAGACGGCCTTCTGCTCCGTCTCGTAGTCGTCGTAGCGCAGGCCCATGTTCAGCGACCACTGCTCGTTGAACTTCAGCGTATCGAAGACATAGGCCGCCAGCGTTTCGGTGTCGGTATCGGTCGTCGCCGCGCTGCGCGCGATGCTGCCGGTCCAGGCATCCTTGGAGCTCGGGTTGGACAGGCTGGTGCAGTCGCCCGAAGCCAGGTGCGCCGACGAACAGGTGTTGCCGCTGGTGCCCGGAGTGACCACGTAGGGTCGGTTGTGCACGCCGACATCGCTGATTTCCACGCCGGTCACCAGGGTATGCTCGATGCTGCCGGTGTCGAATCGCGCCGTCAGATCGGTCTGGTTGACCCAGCTCTGGGTATCGGAATTGCGGCTCTTGGCAGAGCGCGACACCAGTCCATTGGGCACGTTGCCACGCGAGTCGTCCGGGTTGGTGACGATGTAGTCCAGGGTGGTGCGGGCGATACGCGTGGTGTTGGAGACGGTCAGGTTCTCGTTCAGGTCGTGCTCGAGCCGAATGGTGCCGGCATCCGTGGTGCTCTCGCGGAAGTCGCGGCTTTCAAGGCCGTAGAAGTTGTCGCGATCCACGCTCACTGGCTCGCGACCTGGATTGCCTGGCGTAGCCACGGTCAGCGGAATGCCGTAGTCCGGCATGTCGTCTGTTTCCAGGTGGTAGTAGGACAGCGTCGCCCGGGTCGGCGTATCGAAGCCGAAGGTGATGGTCGGCGCCACGCCCCAACGACTGACATCCACGCCATCGCGGCCGGCGACGTTGGCCTCGTGTTTCATCAGGTTCAGACGGCCGGCGACGTTGTCACCGAGCACGCGGTTGACGTCCAGCGTATAGCGGCGCGTCTGGTCCGAACCGAGGGTGACGCTGGCATCGCCGAAGTCGCGTTGCTTGGCGGTCTTGCTGATCAAATTGAGGCTGCCGCCCGTGGAGCCGGCACCGGTGTAGGCGGAGCCCGGCCCCTTGCTCACTTCGATGCTCTCGACGTTGAAGATCTCGCGGGTTTGCGAGCCAACGTCACGCAGGCCGTCGATGAAGGTGTCGCTCTCGGCGTTGAAGCCGCGGATGATCGGCCGGTCGCCCGCCGGATTTCCGCCCTCGCCCGCACCGAAGGTGATGCCGGAAGTGGTGCGCAACGCATCGACCAACGTCAGCGAACCGGTGTCGCGAATCACCTGGTCGGTGATCACGGTGACCGACTTCGGTGTTTCGCGCAGCGGTGCCGTGTATTTCTTCGAGGCGGATGTATCGGCCTTGTAGGCCTGTTCCTGCTCACCGATTACCGTCACTTCATCGAGCGCAACCGGCGCTTCGCTGGGCGATGACGCGGCAGGGACGACCTGAGCCATGGAGGGAGCGGAGAAAGCGGTAAGGGCGACACCGATAGCCGAAGCCAACACGCGAGGTGGCTGGGCCAGTTCTAGAGACTGACGCGACATGTAATGCGGATCCTTGGAAGTTGATGCAACTGCGAATTGCTATTATTAGCAGGTAGCATTCTGATACATTCTGTCGCATTCTGAAACACCTGAATGAAAACTAATATCATTTGCTCTTTTCCGCTCCTGCCGGTGACCCATGCTTCTACGCATTGCCAATGTGTTCTCCCGAGAAGAAACCGACCGTATTCGCTCCGCGCTGGAACAGGCCAACTGGCAGGACGGCCGCGTCACCGCTGGCTATCAGTCGGCCAAGGCCAAATACAATCTGCAGCTGGCGGAGGACGACCCACTCGCCCACGAGATTGCCGAAGCCATGCTGCAACGGCTCTGGCAGCACCCGCAGTTCATGTCTGCCGCGCTGCCGAGCAAGGTCTTTCCGCCCCTGTTCAACTGCTACACGGCAGGCGGCGAGTTTGGCTATCACATCGACAACGCGGTGCGTCAGGTACGCAACAGCGCCGAACGCGTGCGCACCGACCTGTCCGCCACACTGTTCTTCAGCGATCCCGAGGAGTACGACGGCGGCGAACTGGTGATCCACGACACCTACGGCACGCAGCGGGTGAAGTTCGCTGCCGGCGACATGGTGCTCTACCCCAGCACCAGCCTGCACAAGGTCGAGCCGGTCACGCGCGGCGCACGGCTGGCTTCGTTCTTCTGGATTCAGAGCCTGGTTCGCGAGGATGCGCAGCGCACGCTGCTCTACGAGATGGACCAGGCCATCCAGCAGCTGACCGCCGATGTGCCGGAGCACCCATCCCTGGTGCAACTGACCGGCACCTATCACAACCTGCTGCGCCGCTGGGTCGAGGTCTGATGCCTCATCTTCTGCGCCGTGAGGAAGCCCTCGACAGCGACCAGCTGGGCAAGCTGGCCGAGGAACCGCACCGAGCCGCACGCCTGGTCCTCGCGGCCGCCGCGACCGGGGAAATCGAAGCGCAGGCGCTGCTCGGGCAAATCCTGCTGGAGGGCCGCGGCATCCAGGCCGATCCCGAACTGGCCCTGACCTGGTTCGGCATCGCCGCCGGCCGCGGCCACGCCATGGCCTGCAACATGGCCGGACGCTGCCACGAGCTTGGCTGGGGCTGCCCGGCCAATCCCGCACGCGCCGCCGAGCGGTACCGGCGCGCAGCAGACATGGGGTTGGACTGGGGCATGTACAACCTGGCCAATCTGCTCGCCACCGGTCGAGGTGTTTCACAGGATGAAGCCGTGGCCTATCGCCTATACCGCCAGGCCGCCGAGCTGGGCCACGCCAAGTCGATGAACCTGACCGGACGCTGCCTGGAAGAAGGCCGCGGTGTGTCGCGCGACGTGTCAGCGGCGCACGGCTGGTATCGACGTTCCGCGGAGGCTGGCGACTTTCGCGGCCAGTTCAGCCATGCCGCCGTGCTGCTCACCCAGCAGCAATGGGACGCCGCCCGGCATTGGCTGGACCGCGCGCTTGAGGTTGGCCACCTGAAGTTCGTCGAGACCGCGCTGGTCAGCCTGCAGGCCGCCGCACTGCCTCAGATCGCCGATATCGTCGAGGCCTACGCGCGGCGACGCGACGAGCTACGCGCCGGGTTGCGGTGAACGAAGCACAGAAACGAAAACGCCCCGCAATGCGGGGCGTTCGTTCATCGTCTACGGCTTAGATGTAGTAAGCCTTCAGCGGCGGGAAGCCGTTGAATTCGACGGCACTGTAGCTGGTGGTGTAGGCACCGGTGGACAGCCAGTACAGGCGGTCGCCGATGGCCAGGTTAAGCGGCAGGCCGTACTTGTAGTTCTCGTACATGATGTCGGCGCTGTCGCAGGTCGGACCGGCGATCACCACTTCCTCGACTTCGCCCTTCTTCTCGGCATAGATCGGGAACTTGATCGACTCGTCCATTGTTTCGATCAGGCCGCTGAACTTGCCCACATCGACATACACCCAACGCTCGACCGCGGTACGCGACTTGCGTGCCACCAGCACCACTTCACTGACGAGGATACCGGCGTTGGCGATCAGCGAGCGACCCGGCTCGAGGATGATTTCCGGCAACTCGTCGCCGAAGTCTTCCTTGAGGAAGCGGATGATTTCCTCGGCGTAGGTTTCAAGGCTGTTGGTGCGGGTGATGTAGTTGGCGGGGAAACCGCCACCCATGTTGATCATCTTCAGCTCGATGCCGTCTTCTTCCTTCAGACGCTCGAAGATCACCTTGACCTTGGCGATGGCGGCGTCCCATACGGAAATGTCGCGCTGCTGCGAACCGACATGGAAGGAAATGCCGTAGGGCTCCAGCTTCAGCTGACGCGCGAGGATCAAGAGATCCATCGCCATGTCGGTCTGGCAGCCGAACTTGCGCGACAGCGGCCAGTCCGCAGTGGTAGAGCCTTCGGTGAGGATGCGTACATAGACTTTCGAACCCGGCGCGGCCTTGGCGATGTTGCGCAGGTCGGCTTCCGAGTCGGTGGCGAACATGCGCACACCCTTGTCGTAGAAGTAGCGGATGTCCTTGGCTTTCTTGATGGTGTTGCCGTAGCTGATGCGCTCCGGGCCAACGCCGCGGGACATTACTTTGTCCAGCTCATAGATCGAGGCGATATCGAAGCTGGAACCCTTGTTCTTGAGCAGATCAATGATTTCGACCGCCGGGTTCGCCTTGACTGCGTAGTAAACCTTGGCGAATTCAAACCCGGCGCGCAGATCGTCGTACGCCTTATCGATGGTTTGGGTATCGATGACCACGAACGGGGTTTCGTGCTGGTCAGCGAAATCCTTCATCTTCTGGAAGGTGGGACGGGAGTAGTAGTCTTCAATCTTGATCGACATGCATGGCTCCAAATCGGGAAACGTAAAGTCGGATTAGGGGTGAGCAAGAACGCCTGATCAGTTTCCCCACTTTGGTTCGCCTACTTCCCAAGGCATGTCGCCGAGCATCACGGCCAGGTCCGCGGCAACTGCCGCAGCGGTCTGGTGAAAATCGTGATCTCTCGTCGTCAGTACTTGAGCCGGATGGATCGTTGCCAGCATGGACGTTCGGGCGCGAACTTTAGAACCACTGCTGATTGAGATCAACGAAAAATCCGCGCTCACTCCTTTTTTTGACCCTTCGGCAAACCTACCGTACTCAAACCGACCGATGTGACGCAGGGATGTTCCTTAAACCAGGCGGACGGACGCCAGTCGCAGCCCCGATAGCCACTCGATCGCCGCCCGCGTCTGCAGCTCGCGTCCGCATCCAATACGTGACCAGCAACACGACGGATCCGTCCGGCTATTGCAATCGCTCACACGGCAGTGCGCTATAATCGCCGGCTTTTTCCGACACGCTCTCTATACCGGGACCGCCATGACCTCTCAGGCCGCCGAAGTCGCGAAGCGCCGCACCTTCGCCATCATTTCCCACCCCGACGCGGGCAAGACCACCATCACCGAAAAGCTGCTGCTGATGGGCAAGGCCATTGCCGTGGCCGGTACGGTGAAGTCGCGTAAGTCCGACCGTCACGCGACCTCCGACTGGATGGAAATGGAAAAGCAGCGCGGCATCTCCATCACCACCTCCGTGATGCAGTTCCCCTACCGCGAGCACATGATCAACCTGCTCGACACCCCAGGCCACGAAGACTTCTCGGAAGACACCTACCGCACCCTGACCGCGGTGGACTCGGCACTGATGGTCCTCGACGGCGGTAAAGGCGTCGAGCCACGCACCATCGCCCTGATGGACGTCTGCCGCCTGCGTGACACGCCCATTGTCAGCTTCATCAACAAGCTCGACCGCGACATCCGCGACCCCATCGAGCTGCTCGACGAGATCGAGGCAGTGCTCAAGATCAAGGCCGCGCCCATCACCTGGCCGATCGGCTGCTATCGCGACTTCAAGGGCGTCTACCACCTGGCCGACGACTACATCATCGTCTACACCCCTGGCCACGGGCACGAGCGCACCGACGTCAAGATCATCGAGAAACTCGACTCCGACGAAGCGCGCAAGCACATCGGCGATGAGTACGACCGCTTCGTCGAGCAGCTCGAGCTGGTCCAGGGCGCCTGCCACGAGTTCGATCAGGACGAGTTCATGAACGGGCAGCTCACCCCGGTGTTCTTCGGTACCGCGCTAGGCAACTTTGGCGTGGATCATGTGCTCGATGCCGTCGTTGACTGGGCACCACGGCCGCTGCCTCGCGCTGCCAACGAGCGCGTGGTCGAGCCGGTTGAAGAGAAATTCACCGGCTTCGTCTTCAAGATCCAGGCGAACATGGACCCCAAGCACCGCGACCGTATCGCCTTTATGCGCATCTGCTCAGGCAAATACGAAAAGGGCATGAAGCTGCGCCACGCGCGCATCGGCAAGGACATCCGCATCGCCGATGCCCTGACCTTCTTCTCCAGCGAGCGCGAACAACTGGAAGAAGCCTGGGCCGGCGACATCATCGGTCTGCACAACCACGGCACCATCCAGATCGGCGACACCTTTACTGAAGGCGAGAACCTGGGCTTTACCGGTATCCCGCACTTCGCACCGGAACTGTTCCGCCGCGTGCGCCTGAAGGACCCGCTGAAATCCAAGCAGCTGCGCCAGGGCCTGCAGGAACTGGCCGAAGAAGGCGCCACCCAGGTGTTCTTCCCTGAGCGCAACAACGACATCATCCTCGGCGCGGTCGGTGTGCTGCAGTTCGACGTCGTCGCCAGTCGCCTGAAAGAGGAATACAAGGTCGAGTGTGCCTACGAGGCGATCAACGTCTGGTCGGCGCGCTGGATCGAGAACCTCGCCATCGACGGCGGCGGCCACCTCACCTACCTGGCACCGACGCGGGTGAATCTGAGCCTGATGGAAGAGCGCTGGCCGGATGTGAAGTTCAGGGCGACGCGGGAGCATCATTGATGCCGGAAATGCGTCTGTTACCGGTATAGCGGGCGTATTTGATCGGGCACCGCCGTAGGGCTGCGCCCAAGACTGCGACCTCTCGCAAGGATGCGAGAACCCCGCTTTTCACAAGGAAGTGATATGCCCACCGAACGCCCCTCCCCCGAACAACGCCAGTTCGCCAGAAATCTTCGAGGCCAACTCACCGATTGCGAGCGTCTGCTGTGGCGCCAGCTGCGCAATCGCGGTTTAGCCGGATTCAAATTTCGCCGACAGCATCCGTGCCCGCCCTATGTCCTGGATTTCTACTGTGCAGAGTTGCGACTTGTAGTTGAACTCGATGGCGGTCAGCACTTCGACGAAGCTGGCCTGGCGAAAGACCGTTTGCGCACGGCCTACCTGCAGCACCACGGGCTGGAGGTTTTACGCTTCAGCAACCTGGATGTGATACGGAATCTAGAGGGTGTCCTGACTGAAATCTTGAGCTGTATTGATACCCGTCCCCCCTCACCCCAACCCTCTCCCCAAGGGGGAGAGGGAGCTGGATTGAGGCAGCCGGATCACTTGCTCATGCAGACCGTGCAGAGCAAGCGAGGGGAGTGAGCGCGAGCTGTGCCCATCAGGCAGTTGCAACAAACACCAGCACGCTCTCACCCCAGCACCCAATCCCCGCATTACCGATACACCGGCCTGAATCCGAGTCCTGACTGAAATCTTGCACCGGATCGGGGCCCGCGCCCCAACCCTCTCCCCAACGGGGAGAGGGGGGCCTGAATGAAGCCACCGAACCCTTTGTGATCGGCCCGACACGCATTAAAGCGCATCGCCCTACACCCGGAACGAAAAACCGCGCGGTCTAGTCCCCTCTCCCCTCCGGGGGGAGAGGGCTAGGGTGAGGGGCTGGCGGCCACGACTAGTGTCGCAACTAAAACCCACACAGCCCCGTTTCACCTACTCCTCAAGGGACCACGCGATCCATAAACCGCCCAGCTTGGTACCGAGCAAGCCATGCCGGCCTGGGTCGAAGACCGCCCTCCCCATCCACTCCACAACGACGAGAGAGGGCCTGATTGAAGCCACCGAACATCCGCAACTAGCGGGCACATCATGCGTTTCGCCCTGCACCGGATCGGCAACCCAACCCGGTCAAGTCCCCTCGCCCCTCCGGGGAGAGGGCCAGGGTGAGGGGCTGGTGGCTATGTCGAGCGCCGCAGTTGACGTCGCCACCTGCCCCCGCTTCACCTACTCCTCAAGGGTCCACGCGATCAAGGAATCACCCAGCTTGGTGCCGAAAGAGCCATGCCCGCCGGCCATCTGCACCACGTACTGCTTGCCGGTCTTCTCGGACACGTAGGTCATCGGAGTCGCCTGGCCACCGGCAGGCAGGCGGCCCTTCCACAATTCCTTGCCGTTCTGCAGATCGTAGGCGCGCAGGTAGTAATCCAGCGTTCCGCTCATAAAGGCCACTCCGCCGGCGGTGACGATCGGCCCGCCCAGTGCTGGCGTACCCACCGGGAAGGGAATGCCCAAGGGCGCACTGTCGCGGCTGGTGCCGTTCTTGTGCATCCAGACCTTCTTCATGCTGCGCAGGTCCAGCGCGGTGACGAAGCCCCATGGCGGCGTCTGGCACGGCAGGCCGATGACCGACATGAACGGCTCCAGCCGCACCATGTACGGCGCACCCAGGTTGGGCTGCAGGCCGGTCTCGCCGCCGCCGGTACGTTCATCGGGGTCGACCTCGCTGCGCTTGACCATGGTCGAGATGAAGGCCAGGTAATTCGGCGCGCCGAACAACAGCTGTCGGCTCGGATCGACCGCCACGGACGGCCAGTTGAAAGTACCCACGTTACCCGGATAGATCAGCGAGCCCTGCTCCGACGGCGGCGTGAAGTCGCCCTCGTAACGCAGCTTGCGGAACTGGATGCGGCACATCATCTGATCCAGCGGCGTGCCGCCCCACATGTCGCGCTCGCGCAGCGGCTCTTGCGGCGCGTAGCTGACGGCCGATGCGGGTTGGGTCGGCGCGGTGAACTCGCCGTAGTCAGTGCCTTGGGGCACGGGCATCTCTTCCACCGGCACGATCGGCTCTCCGGTACGGCGGTCGAGGATGTACAGATCGCCACGCTTGGTCGGCTGGATGATGGCCGGCACCTGGCCTTGCGGCCCTTCGATATCCACCAGCGTCGGCTGCGATGGCAGGTCGCGGTCCCAGAGGTCATGGTGCACGGTCTGGAATTCCCAGCGCACCTGGCCGGTCGCCAGGTCCAGCGCCACCAGGGTGTCGGTGAAACGCTCGGACTCCGGCGTGCGCGGCTGCGCCCACTGGTCCGGGGTCTGGTTGCCGGTGGGGATGTAGACCAGCCCCAGCGACTCGTCGGCAGTGGCGATGGTCCAGGAGTTCGGCGTGCTGCGCACGTAGGTTTCGCCGGGTGGCAAGGGCTCTGTGGCGTCCGGGTTACCCGGGTCGAAATTCCATACCAGCTCGCCGCTGCGCACGTCGTAGGCGCGAATCACGCCGCCGGGTGAATCCACCGCGCCGTTGTCGGTGATCGAGCCGCCGACGATGACCAGCTTCTCGGTCACCACC
>Ga0154485_1152_pt3 | contig 56722 bp, 45 predicted proteins | sample RifGroC2_FD_115964 | JGI IMG/M metagenome (GOLD analysis project Ga0154485, IMG submission 115964) | Pseudomonadales bacterium GWC2_63_15
GCGTGCTGGGCCAGCTTGCTCTTGAGCGTCTGCCGCGGATCGAGCAGGTCTTTGTCTCCGGCGATGGTTTGGACGAACGCGAGTTCGGCATCAAGCTGTTCTTTGCACGCCGCCGCGCCGAAGTCGCGCTCGCCGATGACAGCGCCTTCTACGTTTGCAGCCTCTCCGACAAGGACATCATCTACAAGGGCCTGATGATGCCCGCCGACCTGGCGCAGTTTTATCCTGACCTGGGCGATGAGCGTCTCGCCACTGCGATCTGCGTATTCCACCAGCGTTTCTCCACCAACACCATGCCGCAATGGCGCCTGGCTCAGCCGTTCCGTTTCCTCGCGCACAACGGTGAGATCAATACCATCACCGGCAACCGTAACTGGGCGCAGGCACGTCGCCTGAAGTTCGCCAACGAGCTGCTGCCCGACCTGGAAAGCCTGTCGCCGCTGATCAATCGCACCGGCTCGGACTCTTCCAGCATGGACAACATGCTTGAGCTCTTGGTCACCGGCGGAATGGATCTGTTCCGTGGCCTGCGTATGATCATTCCGCCGGCGTGGCAGAACGTCGAGACCATGGACCCCGATCTGCGGGCGTTCTATGAGTTCAACTCCATGCACATGGAACCCTGGGATGGCCCGGCTGGCGTGGTGCTTACCGACGGTCGCCATGCAGTCTGCCTGCTCGACCGCAACGGCCTGCGCCCGGCACGCTGGGTGACCACCAAGAACGGCTACATTACCCTCGCCTCCGAAGTTGGCGTCTGGGATTACAAACCGGAAGACGTCCTGGCCAAGGGCCGTGTCGGGCCGGGGCAGATCCTCGCCGTGGACACCCACACCGGCAAGGTGCTGCACACCGACGACATCGACAATCGCCTCAAGGCACAGCAGCCCTACAAGAAGTGGCTGCGGCAGAACGCCCTGCGCATCCAGTCGACCCTGGACGACAACGACCATGGTTCGGCCTTCTACGATGCCGATCAGCTCAAGCAGTACATGAAGATGTACCAGGTCACCTTCGAGGAGCGTGACCAGGTACTGCGTCCGTTGGCCGAGCAAGGCCAGGAAGCGGTCGGCTCGATGGGTGACGATACGCCCATGGCGGTCCTGTCGCGTCGTGTGCGCTCGCCCTACGACTACTTCCGTCAGCAGTTCGCGCAGGTCACCAATCCGCCGATCGACCCGCTGCGCGAAGCCATCGTCATGTCGCTGGAAACCTGCCTGGGTGCCGAGCGCAATGTCTTCGAGGAAACCGCCGAGCACGCCAACCGCGCGATTCTGACCACTCCGGTGATCTCGCCGGCGAAGTGGCGGACGATCATGAACCTGGAGCGTCCGGGATTCGAGCGTCTGGTCATCGACCTGAACTACGACGAGGCCGTCGGCCTCGAGGCGGCGATTCGCAATATTGCTGATCAGGCCGAGGAAGCCGTACGTGGCGGCAAGGTCCTGCTGGTACTCAGCGATCGTCATATCGCGCCAGGCAAGCTGCCGGTGCATGCTTCGCTGGCCGTGGGCGCGGTTCACCATCGCCTGGTGGAAACCGGCCTGCGCTGCAGCTGCAACATCTTGGTCGAAACCGCCACCGCCCGTGATCCGCACCATTTCGCGGTACTGATCGGCTTCGGCGCGACTGCGGTCTACCCGTTCCTTGCTTTCGAAGTGCTGGGCGACCTGATCCGCACTGGCGAAGTGCTGGGCGACCTCTATGAGGTGTTCAAGCACTATCGCAAGGGCATCTCCAAGGGGCTGATGAAGATCATCTCCAAGATGGGCATCTCGACCATCGCCTCCTACCGCGGCGCGCAGCTGTTCGAAGCTGTTGGCTTGGCAGAAGAAGTCGTGGACCTCAGCTTCCGCGGCGTGGCCAGCCGTATCAAGGGCGCGCGCTTCGAGGATCTGGAGGCCGAGCAGAAGGCCCTCGCCGCCGAAGCCTGGAGCAGCCGCAAGCCGATCCAGCAGGGTGGCCTGCTGAAGTTCGTCTACGGTGGCGAATACCACGCGTACAACCCGGATGTAGTCAGCGCGCTACAGGTGGCGGTGCAGAGCGGCGATTACAGCCGCTTCAAGGAATACACCGCGTTGGTCGACCAGCGTCCGGTGGCCATGCTCCGCGACTTGCTCAAGGTCAAGGTGGCTGAGCAGCCGCTGGCGCTGGAAGAGGTCGAGCCGCTTGAGGCAATTCTCAAGCGGTTTGATTCCGCTGGTATTTCGCTGGGCGCCCTGTCGCCGGAAGCCCACGAAGCCATCGCCGCGGCGATGAACCGCATCGGCGCGCGCTCGAACTCTGGTGAGGGCGGTGAAGACCCGGCTCGCTACGGCACCGAGCGCAGCTCGAAGATCAAGCAGGTAGCGACCGGTCGCTTCGGTGTCACGCCGGAATACCTGGTCAACGCCGAAGTGCTGCAGATCAAGGTCGCCCAGGGCGCCAAGCCCGGTGAGGGCGGCCAGCTGCCCGGTGGCAAGGTCAATGGCCTGATCGCGCGGCTGCGTTACGCGGTACCGGGCGTCACCTTGATCTCCCCGCCGCCACACCACGACATCTACTCCATTGAGGATCTGGCCCAGCTGATCTTCGACCTCAAACAGGTCAACCCGCAGGCGCTGGTGTCGGTCAAGCTGGTGGCCGAGCCGGGCGTGGGTACCATCGCCGCCGGTGTGGCCAAGGCCTATGCCGACCTCATCACCATCTCCGGCTACGACGGTGGCACCGGCGCTTCGCCACTGACTTCCATTCGCTATGCCGGCTCGCCGTGGGAACTCGGCCTGGCCGAAACCCACCAGACCCTGCGCGGCAACGACCTGCGCGGCAAGGTCCGGGTACAGACCGATGGCGGCCTGAAGACTGGCCTCGACGTGATCAAGGCCGCGATCCTCGGCGCCGAAAGCTTTGGCTTCGGTACTGCGCCGATGATCGCGCTGGGCTGCAAGTACCTGCGCATCTGCCACCTGAACAACTGCGCCACCGGCGTTGCCACGCAGAATGAGCAGCTGCGCAAGGATCACTTCATCGGCACCGTCGACATGGTGGTCAACTTCTTCCAGTTCGTCGCCGAAGAAACCCGCGAGTGGCTGGCCAAGCTGGGCGTGCGTAGCCTGGGCGAGCTGATCGGGCGTACCGATCTGCTCGAACTGCTGCCGGGTGAAACGGCCAAGCAGAACAACCTGGATCTGTCGCCCCTGCTCGGCAGCAGCAACATCGCCGCCGACAAGCCGCAATTCTGCTTGGTCGAGAAAAACCCGCCGTTCGACCAGGGCCTGCTGGCCGAAGAAATGGTCAAGCTGGCCAAAGGCGCCATCGATGCCAAGAGCGGTGGCGAGTTCGAGCTGGAAATCTGTAACTGCGACCGCTCCATTGGTGCCCGTGTCTCCGGCGAGATCGCTCGCCAGCATGGCAACCAGGGCATGGCCGGTGCGCCGATCACCTTCCGCTTCAAGGGCACTGCCGGCCAGAGCTTCGGCGTCTGGAACGCCGGTGGCCTCAATCTCTATCTGGAAGGCGATGCCAACGATTACGTCGGCAAGGGCATGACCGGCGGCAAGCTGGTGGTCACGCCGCCGCAGGGCGCCAGCTATCGGTCCCAAGATTCGGCGATCATCGGCAACACCTGTCTGTACGGTGCTACCGGCGGCAAGCTGTTCGCTGCAGGTACCGCGGGTGAGCGTTTCGCGGTGCGCAACTCTGGCGCCCACGCAGTTGTCGAGGGTACTGGCGACCATTGCTGCGAGTACATGACAGGTGGCTTCGTCTGCGTGCTTGGCAAGACCGGACACAACTTTGGCTCGGGCATGACCGGTGGTTTCGCCTATGTGCTGGACATGGACAACAGTTTCGTGGACCGGGTGAACAACGAGCTGGTCAACCTGCAGCGCATCACCGGCGAGGCGATGGAAGCCTATCGCAGCCATCTGCAGGACGTGCTGCGCGAATACGTTGCTGAAACCGCGAGTGAGTGGGGGGCTGAGCTGCTGGATAATCTCGACGACTACCTGCGTCGGTTCTGGCTGGTCAAGCCCAAGGCGGCCAACCTGGCTTCGCTGCTGTCGAGCACCCGGGCCAACCCGCAATAACAATAAGCCGCTTCAGGCAGCGGCCCCAGCCAACGCGGGGCCGCTGCTCACCCTGATTGTCTTGCAGCCGTATGTATTGCCTACGGTTGCTGTTGAGAGGTTTTGAAATGACTGAACGTCTGAATAACGACTTCCAGTTCATCGAGGTCGGGCGCAAGGATCCGAAGAAGAAGCTGCTGCGCCAGCGCAAGAAGGAGTTCGTCGAGATCTACGAACCCTTCAAGCCGCAGCAAGCCTGCGAACAGGCCCACCGCTGCCTGGGTTGCGGCAACCCCTATTGCGAGTGGAAGTGCCCGGTCCACAACTATATTCCCAACTGGCTCAAGCTGGTCTCCGAGGGCAACATCCTCGCGGCCGCCGAGCTGGCGCACCAGACCAACACCCTGCCGGAAGTCTGCGGCCGCGTCTGCCCGCAGGATCGCCTCTGCGAGGGCGCCTGCACCCTGAATGATGGCTTTGGTGCGGTGACCATCGGCTCGGTGGAGAAGTACATCGCCGATACCGCCTTCGCCATGGGCTGGCGGCCCGACATGTCCAAGGTCAAGCCGACCGGCAAGAAAGTCGCGATCATCGGTGCCGGCCCGGCAGGGCTGGGCTGTGCCGATATTCTCGTGCGCAACGGCGTAACCCCAGTGGTGTTCGACAAGAACCCCGAGATCGGCGGTCTGCTGACCTTCGGCATTCCCGAGTTCAAGCTGGAGAAGACCGTACTCAGCCGTCGTCGCGAAATCTTCGGCGGCATGGGCATCGAATTCCGTCTTAACACCGAGGTAGGCAAGGACATCACCATCGACCAGCTGCTGGCCGATTACGATGCCGTGTTCATGGGCATGGGCACCTACACCTACATGAAGGGCGGCTTCCCCGGTGAGGACCTGCCGGGCGTGTACGACGCGCTGGATTTCCTCATCGCCAACGTCAACCGCAACCTCGGCTTCGAGAAGTCTGCCGAAGACTTCATCGACATGAAGGGCAAGAAGGTCGTGGTGCTGGGCGGCGGTGATACCGCGATGGACTGCAACCGCACCTCCATTCGCCAGGGTGCGAAGAGCGTGACCTGCGCCTACCGTCGTGATGCGGCGAACATGCCGGGCTCGCGCCGCGAAGTGAAGAACGCCAAGGAAGAGGGCGTGAAGTTCCTCTTCAACCGCCAACCCATCGCCATCGTCGGCGAAGGCAAGGTTGAGGGTGTAAAGGTGGTCGAGACACGTCTCGGCGCACCAGACGCCCGCGGTCGCCGCAGCCCGGAGCCGATTCCGGGTTCCGAGCAGGTGCTGCCGGCCGATGCCGTGGTCATCGCCTTTGGTTTCCGTCCGAGCCCGGCGCCGTGGTTCGAAGCCCAGGGCATCCAGATCGACAACCAGGGCCGCGTCGTGGCACCTGAGGTGGGTCAGTTCAAGCACCAGACCAGCAACCCGAAGATCTTTGCCGGCGGCGACATGGTCCGCGGCTCCGATCTGGTGGTGACGGCGATCTTCGAAGGTCGTCAGGCTGCCGAAGGCATCATGGATTATCTCGGCGTCTGATCGGGCGTTGCCGGGCATCGAAGGGCGCCCGGAGTGGCCTGATTTGAATCAAGCCCATAGCTAAATGGCACGGCGCTCGCCGTGCCTTTTTTTTTCTGCTTTGCGACAATGCACGGCACTTTTACGCTGGAACCCTGCCATGACCGCCTTGAAGAACGACCGCTTCCTTCGTGCCCTGCTCAAGCAGCCTGTCGACGTCACCCCGGTTTGGATGATGCGCCAGGCCGGCCGCTATCTGCCCGAGTACCGGGCCAGCCGCGCCAAGGCCGGTGACTTCATGAGCCTGTGCATGAATCCCGAACTCGCTTGCGAGGTGACGCTGCAGCCGCTGGATCGCTATCCGCTGGATGCCGCGATCCTCTTCTCCGACATCCTCACCGTGCCGGACGCCATGGGTTTGGGGCTGTACTTCGAGACCGGCGAGGGACCGCGCTTCAAGAAGGTGGTGAGCACCGCTGCGGACATCGAGGCGCTGCCGATTCCCGATCCGGAGAAGGACCTGGGCTATGTGATAGACGCAGTGCGTACCATTCGCCGTGAACTCAATGGCCGCGTGCCGCTGATCGGGTTCTCCGGCAGCCCCTGGACCCTGGCGACCTACATGGTCGAGGGCGGCTCGTCGAAGGATTTCCGCAAGTCCAAGGCGATGCTCTACGAGAACCCGCAGGCGATGCACGCCCTGCTGGACAAGCTGGCGCAGTCGGTCACCAGCTACCTCAATGGCCAGATCCTCGCCGGTGCCCAGGCGGTGCAGATCTTCGATTCCTGGGGTGGCAGCCTGTCGGCCGCGGCCTATCAGGAGTTCTCCCTGGCCTACATGCGCAAGATCGTCGATGGCCTGATTCGCGAACATGACGGCCGCCGCGTGCCGGTCATCATGTTCACCAAGGGCGGCGGCCTCTGGCTGGAATCGATGGCCGACTCGGGCGTCGAAGCGCTGGGGCTGGACTGGACCTGCGATATCGGCGAGGCACGCCGCCGCGTCGGCGGCAAGGTCGCACTGCAGGGCAACATGGACCCGAGCGTGCTCTATGCCAAGCCCGATGCCATCCGCGCGGAGGTGGCGCGCATTCTGGCCAGTTTCGGCCATGGCGAAGGCCACGTGTTCAACCTGGGCCACGGCATCACGCCGGAAGTCGATCCCGCTCATGCCGGCGCCTTCATCGAGTCGGTCCACGAGCTGTCGGCGCAGTACCACGGCTGATTTGCCAGCGGCTCCAGGAAAACGCCCCGCATTTGCGGGGCGTTTTGCTTTACCGGCTCAGTGAGCCGCTTGCGGCTCCGGCAGTGGGCGCAGGCGCGCTAGGTGCAGGGCTACAGCGAGGGCGATCAGCAACAGCGAGGCGATGAACAGACCTACGCCGTCCCAGCCGGCAGCGTGCCAGAAGACCCCGCCCAGCGTGCCGGCGATGCTCGAGCCCAGGTAGTAGCTGAACAGATAGAGCGACGACGCCTGGCCGCGAGCCTGTTGCGCGCGGCGGCCGATCCAGCTGCTGGCCACCGAATGGGCGCCAAAGAAACCGAAGGTGAACAGCAGCATGCCCAGCAGTACCAGCGGCAGTCGGTCGAACAGGGTCAGGGCCACGCCTGCCAACATGAGGGCGATTACCAGCCAGAACACCCGGCGACGGCCGAAGCGATCGGCGAGCGCCCCCACCTGTGCCGAACTGTAGATGCCCGACAGATAGAGCACCGCCAGCAGGCCGATCATGGTCTGGCTGAGGTGGAACGGCTCGGCAATCAGCCGATAGCCGATGTAGTTGTACAGCGTGACGAAGCTGCCCATCAGCAGGAACCCCTGCAGGAACAGCCACGGCAGGACGGCATCGCGAAAATGCAGCGTGTAGCCCTGCAGCAAGCCGCGTAGGCGCAACGGGCGTGGGTGGAAGTGCCGCGACTCCGGCAGGAAGCGCCAGAGCAACAGCGCCGCCAGTAGCGCCAGACCGCCCATCACTCCGAGCACGCTGTGCCACGACAGGTAGTCCACCAGCACGCCGCTCAGCAAGCGTCCGCTCATGCCGCCGATGGCATTGCCGCCGATATACAGCCCCATCGCCAGGCCGAGGTGGTGCGGGTGGATCTCTTCGCTCAAGTAGGTCATGGCCACCGCAGCCACCCCGCTGAGCGCCAAGCCGACCAGCGCGCGCATCAGCAGTACGCCTTCCCAGCTGGGTGCGAGTGCACTGCCGACGGTGAACATGGCGGCAGCGAGCAGGGAGACGACCAGCACCTGCTTGCGGCCGATGGCATCGGAGATCGGTCCGGTGATCAGCAATCCGACGGCCAGTGTCAGGGTCGAGAGCGAAAGGATCAGGCTGCTCTGCGCTGCGTTGATACCGAACGCCTGCGACAGCATGGGCATCATCGGCTGCACGCAGTACAGCAGGGCGAAGGTGGCGAAGCCGCCAGCGAACAGGGCCAGGGCAGTGCGCGCGAAGCGCTGCGTGCCTTTCTCGGTATGGCTGATGGGCGCGCCAGGCGCAGGTATCTCTGCTGACGCGCCACTGGCGCCGTGCGTACTGCTCACGATGGAGACCTCTGTCCGATTCGCTTTTTCCGGCCAAAAGCAGCCCGTTACGCCTGTGATCCCTTTTCGATCAAGGGGCGCGACTGCTGTTGTTCGGGTTTATGGGCGAAATGATAGGAAGCTTTGTTTAAGCTATCCAATATATTATTCGACCTTATTGATATGTTTTACGAATCGTTTGGAGCGCACGTGGAACTGAGACATCTACGCTATTTCGTGGCAGTGGCCGAAGAGCTGCACTTCGGTCGAGCAGCCGAACTGCTGCGCATCTCTCAGCCGCCGCTTAGCCAGCAGATCCAGGCCCTTGAACAGGAACTGGGCGTGCGCCTGTTCGATCGCACCAACCGCCGGGTTTCTTTGACCGACGCGGGGCGGCTGTTTCTCGACGAGACCCGGCGCACGCTGGCTCAGGTGGACAAGTCGGTCGATGTGGTGCGGCGTGCCGAGCAGGGTGAGATCGGCGAGTTGCAGGTCGGCTTCACCTCGTCAGCGCCCTTTACGTCAATTCTGCCGCGGGCGATTCTGGCCTTTCGCCAGGCCTTCCCAGCGGTGCACCTTGCGCTGCAGGAGATGACCAGCAAGCAGGTGATCGACGCGGTGCAGGACGAGACGCTGCAGGTCGGCATGATCCGTCCCTTTGCCTTGCCCCCGGGCCTGCAGACCGTCGAGCTGTTCAGCGAGCCACTGGTAGCGCTGATGCATACGGGGCATTCGCTTGCCGAAGCAGGGGAGGAGGGCCTGGCTCTGGCGGAGCTGGCCGACGAGCCGTTTGTGTTCTTTCCGCGCAGCTACGGCACCGGGCTCTACGATCAGTTGCTCAATCTGGCGCGACAGGCGGGATTCAGCCCGCGCATCGCGCAGGAAGCGAACGAGGCTCTGACAATTATCGGACTGGTCGCGGCGGGATTGGGCGTGTCGGTGCTGCCGGCATCCTTTCGCCGTATCCGTATCGACGGAGTGCGCTTCCGCACCCTGTCGGATCAGGACGCCACCACAGCCGTGTGGCTGGTCAAGCGCCGTCAGGAGCAGTCGCCGCTAGCACAGGCCTTCATGGATCTGGTGACGCGCGAGGCGCTTTCGGGCAGTTGAAGCCCCCTCAGCGGCTGGCGCGAAGCCGGTTGCGGGCCTGGGCCGTTGCCGGCCAAGCAATCAGTTGAAGTCGTACTTCGCTTCGATCTTGCGCTTTTGCAGGGTGTAGTGGGTCAGATCGATCTGGTTCTGCGCCAATTGATCTTCCAGCGCGTCCATCTCGCTGTTTTCCAGCTTGCTGACGTGCTGCTTGGTCGCGTGATAGTTGATCGTTTCCGCTGCGCTGTGCCCGCTTACCGGGTCCCACAGGATGGACAGGGGCCAGAACAGCAAGTTGACCACGCCGAAACCGTACTCCCGACCGTAGAACGAGCCACCGCCGGGTAGCAGGCCGAGTGCCGTCCCGAGGGCGGGGCTTTTCTCTTCGACCGCCAGCCCGGCGGCTTCATAGTGGCGAAGTTCGGATTTCTGATATGAATTCAGGCCGCTCGCGCAGCCGGTAGAGGCGAGAATCGTACCGGCGAGAATGATAGGGGTTAGTTTCACGACAGCTCCTTGTAATTGCGGACATGCGCGCTCCTTGACGCGCGGTCGCGGAAACTATCATGAAAGATGGCGATATGACATGTCGCTGCACAGCTAATGCTGACGCGTTGGTATTTGGCTGGGCGGTATGGCTATGTGGTAGGCGGAAAGGTCTCGGCGGCTTTAGCTTGAACTGTTCAGCGGTGCGGGCCTTTTTAGCTTGACACTGTCCACTGCCCTGCCAAAGCTACAGCGCAGCCGGCGAGGGCGCCGGTTATCCACCAAAGAGAACGATCATGAAACGGATTCTGCTAGCGTCCCTGCTCCTTACCGCTTCCGCCAGTGCCTTCGCCACCGCTCCGGGTGGACCGGGTTGCGGCTGGGGCAACATGCTGTTCGAAGGTCAGCGCGGTCTGCCGTCGCACCTAGTGGCTTCGATCACCAACGGGACATCCGGTAATGCCACCTTCGGCATGACCTCCGGTACCAATGGTTGCTCCACTGATGGGGCGTTGCAGTACAACGGCAAACCGATGCTGGTGCTCGGCAGCATCATGACCGAACTGTCTGAAGACATGGCCATGGGCGAAGGTGAGGCGCTGACGACCTATGCCGTCGTGCTGGGCATCAAGCCTGAGGATCGCGCACATTTCGCCAGCGTCACCCAGGCGCACTTCGACGAAATCTTCAGCTCCGCCGATGTGACCGCCGAACAGGTCCATGCTGCTACCCTGGCGGTGCTCAAAGCGGATGCTCGTCTGGCTCAGTACGTCGAGCAGGCCTGAGTTTCACGCGCCTACCATTGTGCCCGCTCCGGCGGGCACTTTCATATCCGCTTGCCATTGGCCGAATATGCTTCGACCCCTGCTATTGCTGGCGCTATGTAGCCTAAGCGCCGTCGTGCTGGCTTCTCCACCCCCTGTTTCTGCGTTGCATCGGCTTGCCGACGAGACCTACTGGCATTCGCTTGGTCATTACGAGCGCGGCAAGCTTGGTGGCTGGCGAAGCTATGTCGATGATGACGACTTCTTCCTGGCGGAGGGCGGCGAGCAAGATCCGGCTGCTGAGCTCGCGGCGACGCTCACCGCCCTTTATGCTCCCGCGACTCAGGGTGACCGGCATGCTCAATGCGTTTATCCCGCGCGCAGCCGTTGGTTGCGCGAGCAGTTGAACCTGACCGATCTGCCAGCGGTCGAGTGCTCCGAATTTGCAACCTGGTACGCCGAAGTCGCGCCGCACAGCGCCGTGCTGGTCTTCCCGGCGGCCTATCTCAACAGCCCATCATCGATGTTCGGTCATACCCTGCTGCGCATCGATCAGGCCAACATCGATACACAGGGCAGTCCGCTGCTGAGTTCCGCGCTCAATTTCGGGGCCTTCATCGAAGGGTTGGATAACAGCATCCTCTATGCTTGGAAGGGCCTGATGGGAGGCTATCCCGGATTGTTTTCGCTGCTGCCGTATAGCGAGAAGATCGGCGAGTACAGCCGCCTGGAGAATCGTGATCTGTGGGAATACCGGCTGAATCTGACGCCGGATGAGACGGGGCGGATGCTTGAGCATGTCTGGGAGCTCAAGCAGATTCGCTTCGATTACTTCTTCTTTGACGAGAATTGCTCGTACCGCCTGCTTGAATTGCTGGAAATCGCTCGACCCGGGCTTAGGCTGACTGCGCAGTTTCCATTGACTGCAATACCGGCCGACACCGTGCGCGCTGTGATTGATGCAGGGCTTGTCGAGGGCATCGATTACCGCCCTTCGCGGGAGCGAGAACTGCTGGCTCGCACCGAGCCACTCGAAACCGAGGAGCTGAACTGGGTTCGCCAGCTGGCCGACGATCCACAGCTGCTTGAGCAGAGCGGCTATCTCGAACTGCCGGCAGAACGCCGCGCCTTGATTCAGGACGGCGCTTACCGCTTGGTTCGCTATCGCGTCACTGGAGAGGAGCGCGACGCGGCCAATGCCGCTCAAAGCTATCGTCTGCTACAAGCGATCAATCGTAATCCGCCGCCTCGCCTGGAAGTCGAGCGACCGATTCTGCCTGAATATGGCCATGAGTCACGCACGCTGCAGTTCGGCCTCGGCAGCCACGGTGATCGAGCCTTCGCCGAGTATGGGCTGCGCATGGCCTATCACGACCTGCTCGACAATCTCGAAGGCTTTCCGATGGGCGCGCAGATTGAAATCGCCCAGCTGCGGATGCGTCAGTACGAAGGCAACCGCTGGACGCTGCAACGGCTGGACCTGGCCGGAATTCGTTCGTTGACGCCCGTTACGCCGTTGCTGAGGCCCTGGTCCTGGCAGGTCGCCGCGGGGTTGGAACGCGTGCCGGAGGCTGATCAGGATCGACTGGTGGGGCATCTCAACGGCGGCGGTGGCTTCACGTGGCAGTTTGGAGACGGTCTGCTCGGCTTTGCTTTGGCTACGGCCCGGCTTGAGCACAACCCGGATTTCGGCGCCGCCATCAGTCCGGCCGCGGGTTTCGATAGCGGACTGCTCTGGCGGAATAGAGCGGGAAATCTGCTCCTTGAAGCGCGCGGCGACTATTTCCACAACGGCGAAGTGCGCCGACGCATCAGCTTCGCTCAGCAGTTCGAACTGTATGACGATATCGGCCTGCGTCTGGGCCTGGAGCGTAGCTTCAGCCATCGCGCCGAGGCCGAAACTGAAGTCCAGTTACAACTGCGCTGGTACTACTACTGAGGGGCCCTGCCTGCTTGCAGGGCGAGCTATCAGGTCAGGGCTGTTTGTAATGGGCAGGGGTTTCGCCTTTCTCCTGCTTGGGCACACGGGTAACGCGGATGTCGGTGATGCCCATGACTTCGGCCTGCTCAAGTAACTGTGCTTCGTCAGCACCCGCTTTAGGCATCACCAGACTGTTCTCGGCGTCGCCATTGTGTAGCTCGATGAGATGGCGAGCCGCTTCGCCCTGAGACAGGCTGTCCGCATCGGCGTCATAGGTCTCGGCGCGCGGATCGTTCTGGTAGATGTAGTTAATTTCGAATGTATGCGAAGGCTTGTCGAACATAAGGCGCTCCTGTTGAGTCACTGATGTTCAGTGGACTCGACGGCGTCGACAATCGTTCCGGTATACGCGCTGCGTGCACATTTCAGCGGAACTTCCTCCTTGCGGTGACTTACTTCACGCCGTGCTGCGCCAGCCACGCCATCAGCTGCGGCAACGGCATGGCGCCGCTCTGTCTGGCGACTTCACGGCCGTTGCGGAACAGGATCAGGCTGGGAATCGAGCGGATGCCAAGTTGCGTCGACAGCTGTGCATTGGCCTCGCTGTCGAGCTTGGCCAGGCGGCAGCGGCCCTGGAGCTGACTGGCAGCCTGCGCAAAGGTCGGGGCGAAACTGCGGCAGGGCCCGCACCAGCTGGCCCAGACATCTATCAGTAGCGGCAGGTCGCCCTTGATCTGGTTGGCGAATTGGCTCTGTTGCAAGTCGAACGGAGCGTTTGGCAACGCCTCGGCCTTGCACCGACCGCAGCGCGGTGCGTCGTGCAGCCGGTCCGCGGGGATACGATTGAGGCTGGCGCAGTGCGCGCAGGGGACGATCAGTGATTCGGTCATGACGAGGCTCCACGGCGGTATGCCATTAATGTGGAGCCTCGGCGGCGGATATCAAGCGCGAGTCAGCCCTTGGACGCGCTCAGCGCCTGGGCCAGATCGGCGAGGATGTCGTCGATGTGCTCGATACCGATGGATAGCCGGATCAGGTCCTGTGACACACCGGCGCGGGCCAGTTCCTCGGCATTCAGCTGGCGGTGCGTGGTGCTGGCTGGATGGCAGGCCAGGGACTTGGCGTCGCCGATGTTCACCAGCCGCACCACCAGCTTGAGCGCGTCGATAAAGCGCGCGCCGGCTTCCATGCCGCCCTCGATACCGAAGCAGAGGATCGACGCCGGCATGCCTCCCATATAACGGCGAGCCAGTTCGTGCTCGGGGTGATCCGGTAGCCCGGCGTATTTGACCCAGGCCACTTGCGGATGGGCCTGCAGGAACTCGGCGACCTTCAGTGCATTCTCGCAATGGCGTTCCATGCGCAGCGCCAGGGTTTCCAGCCCCTGCAGGATCAGGAACGAATTGAATGGCGAAATGGCCGCGCCCATGTTGCGCAGCGGCACCACGCGGCAGCGGCCGATGAAGGCGGCGGGACCGAACGCTTCGGTGTAGGTGACGCCGTGGTAGGACACATCGGGCGTGTTCAGCAGCGCGAAGCGCTCCTTGTGCTGCGCCCAGGGAAACTTGCCGGAGTCGACCACGATGCCGCCGATGCTGGTGCCGTGGCCGCCCATGTACTTGGTCAGCGAGTGCACGACGATGTCCGCGCCATGCTCGAAGGGGCGGCAGAGCATCGGCGTGGCGACGGTGTTGTCAACGATCAGCGGCACGCCGTGGCGGTGTGCGGCTTCGGCCAGGGCGGCTAGGTCGATGATGTTGCCCGCCGGGTTGCCGATGGATTCGCAGAACACCGCCTTGGTGCGTTCGTCTATCAGCGCTTCCAGGGCGGCGATGTCATCGTGGGCGGCGAAGCGTACTTCGATGCCCTGGCGCGGCAGGGTATGGGCGAACAGGTTGTAGGTACCGCCGTAGAGCTTGGCGACCGAGACGATGTTGTCGCCGACTTCGGCGATGGTCTGGATGGCGTAGGTGATTGCCGCCATTCCTGAGGCAACGGCCAGTGCCGCCACCCCGCCTTCCAGTGCCGCGACGCGCTGCTCGAGCACGTCGGTGGTGGGATTCATGATGCGTGTATAGATGTTGCCCGGCACCTTCAGATCGAACAGGTCGGCGCCGTGCTGGGTGTCGTCGAAGGCATAGGAAGTGGTCTGGTAGATCGGTACCGCCACCGCCCGGGTGGTCGGGTCCGGGCTGTAGCCTGCATGGATGGCGAGGGTTTCCAGTTTCATGGCGCGCTCCTTGTTCTTGTTCGTCGGGGGCAAAGGCCCGAGAGCATGAAACTGAACGCCTGGACGGTCAATGATCCAGGGCAAGCCTTACCGTCAGAGTGGCGTGAGCGGCCAGAACAGCGGAATCACCAGCGTCGCCACGACCCACAACAGCAGGTTCAGTGGTATGCCCACCTTGAGGAAGTCGGTGAAGCGGTAGCCACCGGCGTTGTAGACGAAGGTGTTGGTCTGATAGCCGATCGGCGTGGCGAAACTGGCGCTGGCGGCGAACATCACGGCGACCACGAACGCGCGCGGGTCGACCCCCAGATGCTGGGCCAGGCCGATTGCGATCGGAGTGATCAGTACGGCCACCGCGTTGTTCGACAGCATCTCGGTGAGCATCGAGGTCAGCAGGTAGATGAACGACAGCATGAACAGCGGGCCGGCCCAGGGGGTAATGGCCGTCACGTTCTGCACGACCAGCTGTACCAGGCCAACTTTGTCCATGGCGATGCTGATTGCCAGCATGCCGAAGATCAGGCTGAGGATCTTCCAGTCGACTGCCTTGTAGGCGTCCTCGACGTCCAGACAGCGCGTCGCCAACACCGCGGCCGCACCAATTATCGCCAGGCCTTCGATCGGCATCACGCCAAAGGCTGCCAACACCATGACCGCCAGGGTGGCGATGATCGCGATCGGTGCCTTGTCGCGACGAAAGGCGCGCTCCTGTATCGCGTTGAGGCTGATCAGCTCGCCGTTGTCGGCGAAACGCTTGATCTGCGCGGGCGTGCCCTCGACCAGCATCACATCGCCGAACTGCAGCTGGAAATCGTCGAAGTTGCCCTGAATGTTCTCGTCCTGCCTGTGTACGGCCAAGACGCTGATGCCGTAGCGCGCGGATAGGTCGAGGTCGCGCATCGGTCGATGGCTGTAGCGCGAGCCGCGGCCGACGATGGCTTCGGCAAGGATCACGTCTTCGCTGCTGATGGTTTCGAAGGCGTCGCCCCGGTTAAAGGTCAGGTGGCCGCTTTCGCGCAGCTCCACCACGTCCTTTACCTGGCCATGGATCATCAGCAGATCGCCGGCGGTCAGGGTGAAGTCATGCTCCGGGCGGCTGAACAGCTGCGCGTTGCGGTTCACCTGCAGCACCTGCAGCCCGCTGCCGCCGTTCAGGTTGGCCTCGGCGAGGGTCTTTCCGATCACTGGTGAGTTCGACGGCACGCGCAGCTCGGTCATGAAGTTGCGATCAAGGCGCGGGCCGAGCAACTTGGACAGGGTGTCGCGTTCCGGCAGCAGATGCTTGCCGATGGTCAGCAGATAGACCATGCCGGCGGCGGCCATGATCAAGCCCGCCCCGGTGATCTCGAACATGCCGAACGGCGCCAGCCCAGCCTTGCGCGCCACACCATCGACGAGGATGTTGGTCGAGGTGCCGATCATCGTCAGCGTGCCGCCGAGAATCGTGGCGTACGACAGCGGAATCAGCAGTTTCGAGGGCGTCGTGCCGGCGCGCTTGGCCAGGGAAATCGCCACCGGCGTGAGGATCGCCACTACCGGCGTATTGTTCAGGCAGGCGGAAATCACCAGTGCGGTGATCGTCAGGCCGAACAGCACTCGTGTAGGGCTGGTGCCCACCAGATTACCGAGCCAGTTGCCCAGCGCATCGATGCAGCCGGTGCGTTCGAGCGCCGCCGAAATGATGAACATGCAGGCGATGGTGACCGGGGCCGAGTTGGACAGCACGCCGAGCACTTCCCCGGGCGTCAGCAGCTGGGTCGCCAGCAGCACCGCCACGGCAATCGCCACGACGATATCCGGGCTCCAGCTCTCTCTTACGAACGCCACCAATACCCAGATCAGCAAGGCGCAGACGAACAACAGCGGCAGCGATTCTGGAAGCATGGACGTCCTTAAGGGTGGCGACTGAGGCGCGCGTCGAAACAACGGGCCCGCGGCGCAAGATAGAGACGTCAGCTTAGAGAGTCCAGAAACCTTTCCTGATGTTTATATGCGATTTGGTTATTAATGGAGAATGGGCACGGCCGGCGAGCGGAGGGCTGGACCCGGCGGCGTCGCTGAGTCGTCCGTCAGCAGGGATAAACGAAAAAGCCGCGCAGTGCGCGGCTTTAAAAGGTGGTGGGCCCACACGGACTCGAACCGTGGACCAAAGGATTATGAGTTGCCTAGAAACGCTGCAAGCCCAGTGAAATCGTGCGTAGCTTAGCGCAGGTACAGTGAGCTGAAAGTAGCGTGGTTACTGGTGTTGAGCGTAATTTGGCGAAATGGGTAGAAGCTGGGCACTGTACCGCTGGTGTACTTTTCTAAGCAAACATCTTTACCTCAGAGTGGGCATGCTTAATGCCTTACGCTTCAGGATATTTTTATTATTGTTGCCTCACGAACGGCATGGCGTAACCAAAATATTCATTTTGAGGAGAGCGGCTGACGTCCCATCGCCTGGCACCACCCGGCCGCTCCCGCTGATCAGCGTGGGTAAGAACCAGTCGCTTCTTGGCGCGAGATACCCCGACAAAATATGCGCAGCGGTTTTCAGCTTGCTCGGCCTGATTCTTAAAAAAGAAGATTTCGTTTTCGACGGCCATGATGATGACCGAATCGAACTCAAGGCCTTTACTCTTGTGAATGGTCAGGATGCGTACTGCCTGGTCATCTGAGAACCGTTCAAGGGCTTTAGGTAAATCTGGCTCCAGCTTCAGCAATTCCTCGATGCGCGCCTTGGTGCTTCGAACGACCTCGTTGAGTCGATCACGGGACTCATAGTCCGGCGAAAGCGCTACGAGGGTTTCGAGACTGATTTGCTTCAAGAAGGCTCGAACAAACTCCCACCAGCCAGAAAAAGGCTCCGCGACCAGATCGGCAATGGCCGCCTCTTTCCGTTGTTCCTTGATCAGTCGATCAAGATCCTTGCGTGCATTCGACTGAATGTCCTCATCCGCGAAAGGAACCAGTTGATTCATTAACCGAATCCAGGCTTTTGGCTCGCGCTGGCCGTAGAGGCAGGACAAATAGTCCACGATCAAGCGTGCGACAGGCTCGACCGTGATGTCCTGCATCTGCTGCTCATTGCGGAAAGGGATGCCGCGTGCCTCCAGTGCCGCCATGAGATGGTCGGCGTAAAGATCAAGCTGTTTGGAAATGAGAACCGCGATTTCCGCAGGAGGTAGCTGTTCGGTCTTTATCCAGCCATCAATCAAACCCGCCAAATACTCCGCTTCTTTACGGCTATCCTCGAAGCGCCAAGCGAATACCTCACCCTCATCGCCGGCAAGCTGTTCATCGGGCATGACAGACGTTGGGTCAAGCACCCGGATGATTTCGTTCTGCAGGCGCAGCAGGCGTGGCTTCGAACGAAAGTTGCGGTACATGTTGAGTGGCGTCGCAACAAAATCGGCCGAAAAGGTCTGGAAGATACCGTCCAAAGCCCCCGCCCAGCCCATGATCTTTTGCTTGGTATCGCCCACGGCGGTCAGGCGAATGCTGGAGCCTTGAAAGGCGAGCTTTAGCAGTTCGTACTGTAGATTGGTGCAGTCTTGGAATTCATCCAGAAAGACATCGCTGTAGGTCTGGCGGATGGCGTTACGTGCCATTTCTGATTTCTGCAGAATCTGGATGGCTAGCGGAACCAGGTCGGCAAACTCAATTAGGCTGCACGAGGGGCCTGGTTTTCGATCAGCGATCTTGTACCCAACATCCAGCGCATACTCACCCGTTAGCACTGGCCGGAAGCGGTCGATGATGCGCTTGGCGAAAGCGTGGAAGGTGTAGCTGTCAAATCGCGAGGCCAGCTCAGTACCACAGCGACGCTTTACACGCTCTTTCAGGTTGCTACTGGCGTCGACCTTGAACGAGATAGCCAGAATGCGTTTGGGATAGCGGCAGGTGCCTGTGCGCAGAAGGAAGTCTGCCCGCTGCGCAAGCATTTCGGTCTTCCCCGCACCAGGCCCCGCCGTTAGCGCCAAGCAGTGCACCTGCTCCTTTGCCGCACGCAGGGCGTTGGGTTCAAGTGTTAGTCCATCTGCGGGCTGCCATGCATCAACGGTTATCACTCAGGCAACTCCGCAAGTTTGGTGATCACGGCATCAGCCAAGCGTCCGAGAGATTCGGGCATGTTCGCGAGCAGGTCCACATCGCTGAGCTTGGCAAGAGCATCAATATGCGCTGCCGGTTTGCTGCCAAGCTTGAAGCTACGGTGATAAGTGCCAAACAGCTCCTGTTCGTGCTCGCTGTATTGACTTGCATCATGGTGACTTTTCCCGAGCACTGCTTTGATCGTTGACTCATCGGGCTTTTCTCTCGCTACGCCGTAGGCCTCCGGGTAGGCGAGCAGCATCGCGAAATCGAGGTCCATGGGATAGGAGAAGTACACATCTCGCGCTTCGAGCAGAGATCTGTAGTTTGCGTATGTTCGGACCTTGTCAGTTGCATCGTTCCACTTGGGAATGCCGTGGTCCGCGGGGAGTGTCTTGCCTGGTTCGTGCGCCGCCAACTGATCATTGACGTACTTGATTCGCCCCCAGCCGGCCTGATGGCGCGCGACATCCAGATCAAGCAACGTTAGATAGGGAATCTGCAGGGCAGAAAGTAATCGCCAGAAGTGATTAACGTGACGCCCACCCAAGGGCGCTATCGAGACTGCCGACTCGTCAACAGGAGCACCTTTGGCCTGAAGGAGCCGAGGAAGCACGATTTCTTCGCTGTCGCCCTCCCCTAGCACCACAAGGCGGGAAAAATAGACTTCCGGAAAGGCCTGCACGGCCTCACGCACAAACTTGTGTGCTTCGTCCGTGGTGTCGGGTAACTGGATATGGGTAACGCGCGATGTCCTTCCCTCAGTCAAGCGCAGATACCGGATCCGTTCGGGAGCAACACGCCGCAGCATCGACGGGGCATGAGTGGCAATTAACGCTTGCGCGTCGCCGTTGCCGGCAATCAAGTTCAGGGCATTAACGATTCGCCCGAGGTAATGGGGCGAAAGGCTGTTCTCCGGTTCTTCGACTGCGACCAGCGTAAAGACAGGTGGCCGCAACTTGTCGGCATCGAATGATGTGTCCTCTTCAGCCAGTACGGCGCGACCAATAGCCTGTGACGACAGCACGAGGGACAGGTAGAGCATGGATTTCTGGCCATCACTCAGGCGTGAGAAGTCCACCAACTGCTCATCGTGCCCGGGTGAAAAGGAAACCGACATATGCCTCAACAAGGCTTCAACCTCTGAGGCCACGAAGGTGATCTTCGGATCAGTAAAAAAACTGCCTTTATGCAAAGCGCCCCATGCTGCTCTCAAGCTTGTGCTGAATGCATTAATCGATGGGTTGGAAGCCAAACTGTCGCTAATTTGGTCGGTGAGATCCTTGATGGCATCGCGCTCCGCATCCCAGTTTACAGCGCGCAGCATGCGCCCTAGCAGCGCATTGGCACCGTAGGCGATGTGATCCGCTGGGTCACGGCGGGCAGGCAGATAGTGGACATGGATATGGTTACGCTCAGATCGGGGTACTTGCGCTGTGTTGAGCGGCGAACCATCTGCCTTAATGTCCAAGACATAAACCAAGGTCTCTTCTATGTCGCCATCCGGTCCCATGGTGGCACTGAGGCGAAAACGTACACGCGGAATGCCATCCGCCTCATCAAGCCGCATATGGCCAAAGTGAGGAGCAACGGTGCTGTTGTCTTTATCTTCCGCCAGCTCAGGGAAGAGGAAATCGGCTTCTATCCAGAGTTGACGCTCTTCAGGCACGTTCTCCTCATCGAAGGGGACGTGAAAGTCCGATCGCAGGATGCGGCGCAAGGATGGATCGAAAGCAAACAGGCGGCAAAGCGCCTGGAGCGCAGCTGTCTTGCCTGAACCGTTGGGGCCTATCAGGTAGGTAATCTCTTCCAGCCCAAGGGCGGTAGGCTGTACTCCAAAAGAACGGAAATTCGATAGGCGAATCGTTTGGAGTTTCATACAGCGTCCTCTGCCTCTCAAAGGCTTTGCATTGTCCGGCACTTGGGATAGGTCGAGCAGCCCCAGAACTGTTGTCCCGCTTTCGCACCAGATTTCACGGTACGGATCAGCAAGGCGCTGCCGCATTTCGGACAGTGCCGCTCGGCTGCCGAATCACTGCGGCGTTTCAGATTCTGCACATGCTCGCGGTGGGTGGTGAGAGTGGGAGCGCGGCGGCCGGTTTGCAGGGCGTGCAGCATGGCGTCGACTTCAGCCTCGCTAAATACCGGCTGCTGGAATGACTTGATATAGCGGATAAAGCCAATGCCCTGGGTCACGTTGGCCGGCACTTCTGTTTTGAAGGTGCTGTCGCCAACAAAGGTGATCACCGAGTGCAGGTGCTCGGGGTTAACGCCAAGGGTGGCTTCCAGCGCTTTAAGGTGTTTGTAGTTCTGCCGCAGCGGGTTCTGGAATTTGAAGGTGCGTTTGTAGAGCTTCTGCGTCCACTGCGCCTGCTTTTCGCTGCCGAAGATCCAACCGCTCATGTTCTTCGTTTCCAGCACGAAGATGCCGTAGGGCGAGAGGAATACGTGGTCGATCTGCGTTGTGCCGTCTGGGGTGTTCAGCGTGACATTGTGTAGGCGGCGGTAGGTCTGCTTATCCAGCTGCCAATGGGAGAATAGCCGTACTAGGAGTTCGCCGATATGACCCTTGGCCCAAGGCGACTTGAGAAGACCGATCAGCAGTGCTGCTGGAATAAACCAGATCAGCATGCCCCAGACCTGCGCAATGACGGGGGTGAAGTCCATTTCCCAACCTTCAGTAATCCTGAGTTAACCGGATAGTACCGAAGTTTGGCGTAATGGCACGATAGTATTGCGGCACGTCTGGTGAGTTTCTTCGTCGCTGTGGGTTCAGCCTTGAGCGCTGGCTACAAGCTGTAGCTGGCACCGTTAAGTTTGAGGCGTCACGCGCCAAACTCGGCAGTGGCCTCCAGGCGTTGTAACTCGCTCAAGCTCGTTGCAGCTATCTACTGTGAGTCGTGTGTCTAGGCTCCCTCTGAGCAACGGTCAGCTTAGATATCCGGATCTAGCAACTGTCCCTTTGTGAATTGTCCATTTTCAATCTGCAGCAACACTTGGTGCTCCCCTTGCTCGAACAGCATTCGGTGTAGTCGACGAGTATCGAGTGGGCCTGCGGTTAATATGTTGGTCAGCGAGTCCAAGCTCGTGGTGAATTGCTCACGCTGTGACTTCCCAAGGCTGAATACTCGTGAGTTGGTCAGTTCCATCTGGGAGCCATAGACCTTACGGCTCTCGGCCGCTTTGGCGCTGAGTTGGCTCAGGCCTTCAAGTACTTTGACTGCTGCGCTTCTGTAGAGCTCGCGTGGTTGCGCCATGTAGCGTAAAGCAGCACTGACGACCTGTAATTGAGTGACCTGCAGGTAGCCGCTGACCCAGTCGTTCATCCTAGAAAGGCTTTCCTGTAAAGCCATGCGGGATGCTTCTACGCCAAAGACCTTGCTGGCTTCCACATCTTCGGCGAGTTTCAATTCTTCTCTCATCTTCCGCTCGAAGAACTGCGCCAGTTCGATCATTTCCGCCTGCCGCATTTCCAGGACAGTCAGGGCCGCATCGGTGATGCCTTCCTGCGGGTAGTGATCCAGTAGGCTTTGCACGTAGTCCAGAAGCCCTGCCAGTTTTTCCCAGCGTTGGTGCTCCAGTTCTTTCTGGACAGCATCCAGCTGGCGTTTGATGGCGGTTAGTTTTTCGTTGATATCGTGCAGGTGCTTCTGGCCTACCGCCGAGGATAGGGCGTTCCATACTGCACCGCTGATGAGTACATTCTGCAATCCGTCCGGCATCGAAAGATGGGCTTGCTCGGAGATTCGCCCGCCTTTAGTGACGAAGGCTCTGACACTCCCATCGTTGCTAGCGCTTTTGGTGAGTGTGTCGAAGGGTAGACTGCACACCACATAGTTTCCCTGGTGTAGCTCGGCCAAGGCTGCGAGCCCCGGCACATTGGATAGCAGAGGATTCAGCGCGCGGACCTGCTCTGGCGACATCGGCTGGCCCGTTTGCTCGGAGGCTCGCTCGATGACGCGGATTTTCATCAGCGTACTGTCGTTCTCATCGCGCAGTACCATGTCCGAGCTGCCCACGCCCTCATCGGCTTGTGGCTGTGTTGTTTGGGGCGCGGGCTGAGTGGATGAGCTGGCTTCTCTTCGCAGCCGTATCCACCCCATCTGTGCAACGAAAGGGACGGTCACGCGGTAGGCTTCCGCGACCGCACTGTTGAGAGTTAGGCCGGCTGTAGCCGCCAGGCCGAGAGGGTTCAGTCTCACGCTTGCTGAGGCCACACTGAACAAGGCTGCACTGTTTGCAGCCGAGAGACCGACAAGCTTACCCGCCCCTGCTAAAGGCAGTGCGTCTTTCAACTTGAACAAGCCTGAAAGCACCTTGACGCTGGTACTCCGTTCGAACCGCTCCTTTGGCGGCAGTTCGCGCCAGTTTTCCCCGAACAGGGCCAGGGCGATCTCGCGCTCCTTGTCCGCCACGGACTTCTGCTTCGCCTGATCTCCGTTCAGCTTTCGGTAAACGTCGTTGACGATTTCTGTGTAGTCAATTGCGGGCTTTTGGAGTAGACGGCGGGCAAGGTTGAATGCCGAATGGCCGCCGAACTGCTGCAGCTCGTGCCCCAGCAACATGAGCTGGTCCTCGGAATATCCATTGGGCCTGGATGCGTGCTTGGCCTGCACTAGGGTCTTCTTGTCATCTGCATCCAGGCCGGCGCGGCCCCTGGCGAAGTCGGTAATGACATCCACCAGCATGTCCACTTCCTCCGGGGAGGCCTGGCACAAGTTGAGAAATAATTCGTTATTGCACTCAATTTTTTTGGTCGGCATCGTAGTTTTCGCCTCTGTAGATGCAGTGATGGGCTGCACCGGTTATTCAGGACTAGATAGGCGTATTCAGCTTCTGGCTGGCACGTGCGCACCAGTCGGCAATGGCTGTTTCGATTGCGTCGCGATCTGCCAGCTGTTCGAGGTCAATCGATTTGGCGTAGCAGCGGTAGCCAGGGACATCGGTGTCATTCACTTCGTTGTCTTCCGGGTAGCCTATGTAGTCCCAGATTTTTCCGAACCAGTTGCATGGTTCGGCCATGGGTTTTTCGCAGACCACGACTGATAGCACCAGAACACTGCGGCTCTGCTCGGCCGGTAGGCCGTTGAACTGGCCGGAGTATTTGTCGAAGTCCGTGTCACTGCGCACCCACGCACCGAACATCAAATCGCCGGTCATGTGGTTGTCCCAGGGGGCTTCCTGGCCCTGGCTCTTCAACCAGATCGCCGAGAGGTCGAAGAAGGGCAGATAACGCAGGCCGCTGTTGTCGCGTTTATCCAACCCCGCCAAGCCTAGTGGCAATGGATATAGATACTGATGGTGATAGTCGTCTGCCGCTAGCCGCTCACGGATAAAACCGAGTAGCTCGAACATACGTTGCTGGTAGTCGGCAAGCAGGCGATAGGCTTTGCGTACATCCAGTAGAGCGTTTTGCAGGTTGGTGCTCATTTGCGGCTCCATGCGGTGAAAGCTCCGGCGTGGACGTCGAGCTCAGGCTGTTGCAGGTCAGCCAGCCAGCGCATCGGGTGGGTTCTCAGGCAATGCCAGGCATAGCATTTGGCGATGTCATCAAGCAGGCGCTGGAGGCCCGCCGGCGAACTCGGATCGACCTGATTTTCCAGCGCCTGATACAGCTGTTGCCAACTGCGGCATACCAGCGTGAAGCGCATTGCGCTGCCAGCTGGCAGAAGCTCAAGTACTTCGCTGAGCAGCCGCTGACGTCCGGCTTCGTTCACATTCTCCAGACCACCCAGTGTCAAGAGAATGCAGCTATCGCCCAGGTACTCCCCGTGCCAACCTGCGAGCAACTCATTGGCCAGCTGCCTGGCACTTTGCTGACGCACATGGTCGTACCGTTTGGCCTCAATCAGCACGCGGCGTTGAGCGTCCTGTAGTAGGACATCGGGCTCGACGCGGGTGCCATCCTGCAGGTACCACGACGGCCAATACTCGATAGCCTGCAGCGGGCCGAAGGGGCGCCGAGCAGTTCCGACAGCACTGCTGTTAACAGTTCATCAGGCAGATAGGCCAGGCGCTCGAAGACGCTCGCGGTCAGCACATCCTCAGCACCTTCTGCCAGCTCCAGCGTGGTCTGCTGATTCTGCAGGCCTGTACCGCGTTTCTTCCCTGAAAAAACCGCATTGAGCATAACAACTCCTTCGCTCAGGCCGACGCCTTGCGTCCACGCTTGGTCTTGGGTGCGGCGGCGCGTTGGGCTTTGATACGTTCCAGCAGCACGCTGGCCGGTTCGTCGTCGGGGTCTTGTGGCACCAGTTCTCCTCTGAATGCTTTGGCCAGGATGCTTTGGGTCAGGTGGTCGATACGGCTTTTGGCTGAGGCGACTTTGGCTTCCAGTTGATCGGCGAAGGCCAAGAGCTGCTCGACACGGCGGACTATTTCGGTTTGTTCGGCGCGAGGTGGCAATGGAATTTGGAGGGCTCTTACATCCCCGATGTTTATGCCGCGAACGGCTACGCCACGGGTGGCGTTTTTCATTCGGCGCTGTGTTGAGTCCGCCAGCAATGCCCAATATACGAAGTCAGCTGAAACCAGCGGTGATATTGAGAGTCGGGCCGTATCCTGCGTGATATTCGCACCTTCAAGGTTCGCTGGAATTTTGATCAGCCGCCCCACGCTACCTCGAATGGATAACAGCAGGTCACCTGCGATAAGCCGTGCGCGCCTGAACTGCTCGTCAATTTCCGAGCTGGTCTTTTTGATGTTTGCCATGTTGAGTTTGTTGCCGGGGAAATCCGCAACTCGTATATACGGAACACCCTCATCCAACTCTGGTCCTGGCTTCAGAATGCCGTACGTGATTGGTCTTCCTGGGACACAAATGTCACGTAGTTCGGCTATATCCCAGGTCTCCGGCAAATCCTCCGGGCTTAGATCATGGGCTTCCTCTGTTGGATCGGAGGCATTGCCACGGGCATGTCCACCTTCTGCTGCATGAGCTTCTTTAATTTGATGATGCAGTACATGGCCGTTATCGGAGACGCCAATTGTGCGCCACTCCTCCGTCAATCGCCCGGAAACCGCAGCGGCGAGGACGGATTGGCGGAACCGTTTGAGCAGCGCGGGGATGCTGTCGATGCGGGCTTTGAGGGTGTCGACCTGGGCCATCAGTTCATCGAGCTTGGCGGCGATGCGGGTTTGTTCGGCGAGCGGCGGAAGGCTCACTTCATGCGCTTTTATCACCGCTTGTGAAATATTTGGTTGAGCCCCGCCTTTCCCTTTCTCGATGAACGCATCTTTTTCGTTCTGAAGCAGTCGGTACAGGAACTCTGAAGAGGTCAAACCTTCGATTGGAGCACCCACAGCACAGGCTTGGTTTGTTGCAGCATCCACTCCAAGGATGGCCGTTTTTCCGATTGTGGCCCCGTACATAGCAATGGCTACTGAGCCCGCAGGAAAGATTTTGGCGCTGGACCCACTCACGGCAGCTTCAGTGATGTTCTCTTCGGTGCTTTTCACGTAGCGAGCATTTAACTCGCCACTTTTAATCCAGGGTATTGAGCCACCGTAGAAGTTCGGTTCACTGCGCGAAGGAGTTCCGCCTGATCCCCACGTTGCGATCTCTCCAAGTGAGGTTCTTTCCCATCCACTCGGCAACTCACTCATCCCCAGCCTCCTGAGCCACCGAAAGCCCCATCACCTCCGCAATCAACTGCTTCTGCGCCGCCACTTCATCGCCGACCCCCAGCGCCTTCATCAGCTCTTCCAGCTCATGTAGTGCTTCGGTTAGTTCGGCCATGGCTTCACCGGCCAGCACTTCCGGGGCGGGTAGGTCAGCGGCATCCAGGCTGTCGGCATCCTTGAGCCAGCTGATATCCAGCGAGTCGCCGCGTTCGCGGATCTGCTCGCGGGTGAATACGCGGAAGCGGCTGAGCTCGCCGATACCCTCAACATTTTCGGCGCGCGGGCTGTTGCCGTTGGGATTGTCACCGTAGGCGTCCTCGAAGGGTTTGAGGTACTGGGCGCCAAAGGGCGTGCGCTTGCCAAAGCTGGGCATATTGCTGCGCAGATCATAGATCCATACGCGCTGGGTGCAGCCCTGTTCCTGGCGTGGGTTGGCCTGTGTGCCTTTCTGAAAGAACAGCACGTTGGTCTTGACGCCCTGGGCGTAAAAAATGCCCGTGGGCAGGCGCAGGATGGTGTGCAGGTTGCACTTGTCCATCAGGTCGCGGCGTACGTCGGTGCCGACGCCGGCCTCGAACAGGACGTTGTCCGGCAGTACCACAGCGGCGCGGCCACCGGGTTTCAGGCCTCGGTAGATATGCTGCAAGAAGGCCAGTTGCTTGTTACTGGTCTTGTAGGTGAGGTCGTCGCGGGTGGGGCCGCCGCCGCCCTTGGCGGTGCCGAAGGGCGGGTTGGAGAGAATCACATCCACCTTGGGAAAGCTGGCGCCGACTTGGCCGAGGGCGTTGCCCAAGTGCACTACGCCTTCCTCATCACCTTCCATGCCATGCAGCAGGGTGTTCATCAGGGCCAGGCGGCGCGTGCCGGGCACCAGTTCGATGCCGATGAAGGCCCTGTTGCGCTGGAAGCTGCGGGCTTTCTCGTCGAGGTCGTAAAGATCGTCGGTGTGCTGCTTGATATAGGCGTCAGCGGCGATCAGAAAGCCTGCGGTGCCGGCAGCCGGGTCCTGAATTACTTCGCCGGGTTGCGGCTGAATGACACGGATGATGCTGTCGATCAGCGGGCGGGGGGTGAAGTATTGGCCGGCGCCGGATTTGGTTTCGCTGGCGTTCTTTTCCAGCAGGCCTTCATAGAGGTCGCCGAGGCCGTCCTGGCGAGCGCTGAACCAGTCGATGCTGTCCAGGCTCTTGATCAGTTGTTCCAGGTGGCGCGGCTCTTTCAGGCGCGTTTGTGCCTCGGCGTAGATGGCTGCAATCAGCGGATCTTCGTTCTTGCCCAGGTCGAGCAGCATCTGCCGGTAGTGGTTGAGTAGGTTGAGACCGGATTTTTCGGTGAGATCCGGCCAGCGTGCGCCTGCTTGCAGCTTGTGCTCGAACTGGTTGCCGCTCTGGGCCTGTTCGAATTCCATCTTGATAAACAGCAGCAGCACCAGTTCGGTGACGTAGTCGCTGTAGTTGATGCCGTCGTCGCGCAGCACGTCGCAGAGGTTCCAGAGCTTCTGGACGATGTCGGAGTTGGTCATGGTGGGGTCTCAAACTGATTTATAGGGTCGTGAGCCGAATAGGGGGTGTTATTCGGCTCATCAAGTAGGCGGTGTGATGATGCTCAGGCAGCTGATGTCGTCATTGGTGGGTGGCGCGGGCAGGTTGCCATCGCGTAAAAAACTCTGTTGTTCCTGGGGGCTAAGGCCCGCCCAGAAGCCGTCAGTAGCCAGCAGCCAATGCTGGTTTGGCTCAAGAGGCCAGTGGTTTATCTCGGGATTGCTCGCTCGTCTGGCGCTAAAGCAGCGAGTCAGGCTGTGGCGTGATGGCTCTTGCGCAATTTCTGCGTGAGTGAGGTTGCCTTGCCAGTTGAGGGCGCAGTGCGCGTTGCTCAGCCAGTTGATCGTGCCGCTTTGTTCGATCAGCCCAAGGCAGCAGTCGCCTTCGTGAATGCTGAACGCGGCATCGGCGAGCAGGCATAGCACCAGGTAGCTGCAGGCTGCCTGTGGGTGCTCATCACGCAGTGTTTGATGGCTGCAGGCGATTATCTGCAGTAGCGCTTCGGCCAGTTGCTCTGGGTTCCGCTCAGTTGCAGGCAAGAGGCTGAAGTCATGGGTGAGGTTTGCAAGCAGGGCTTTGGCCAGTTCGCCGCTGCCAGGGTGGCTGCTACTGCCATCAGCGATCAGGTAGAGGCTGGCATGGGCCGGCTCGATATGGGCGCAGGTATCCCGGTTGTCGGCTGTGATGGTGCCGGCCTGGGTGTGCCATTGCAGGGTTGCGCGCATTCAGGTCGCTACCTGGGCGATATGGCGCAAACGCTGCCAGATGATCTGCTCACGCTCGTTATCGCCACGGGCGGCGTCCTGCACCTTCATTCCGAAGTAATTGTTCTCCAGCAATACTGCTAGTGCTTGGGCCAGATAAACGCGTAGTTCTGGGGCGGATGCGTCGACTTCTTGCAGCAATTCTTCGCGGCCGTTAACCAGGTTGAGAATATCTTCAAGATCTTGGCTGTTTAGTGGATCCTGCGCGCCACGCCCGGCGTAGGCCTCCAGTTTACTGCCCAGGAAGTAGGGTGGGGTGAATAGGCGAATGCGGCAGCCGCTCGGTAACGCGTGCCACTGTGCGTTGGCCAGGCCATCTTTGAACCAGCGGTTATTACAGCCCAGCAGATTCGCAGTTTCGGCATCTTCGGGCATAAAGTCGACCTTCAACTCACCGAGGCGCAGGCGACAGATGACTTCATCTTGCGGTGATTGCGTGAAGCCTTTTTGCCGCAGTTGCTCGACCAGCTTTTGCCATCGGGCATAGCCGGCCAGGTGAACAACCAAATCGACATCGTCGGTGTAGCGGACTTCTTCCCGGCTGAATTCATCAGTGAGCAGCAAGGCTGTGGTGCAGCCGCCTACGAAGGCGACCTCTTGGCAAAGGTCTTGGCCGAGCGCTTGGGCGACCACTTCGAGCATTTGAATGTTGTGTGTGTGGCTCATGCTTGCAGAACCTTCTCACGCAGCATCTCGTTGGCGAGATTGGCCTCCCTGGCATTCCCCAGGCGAATTGCATCTATCAGGGCCAGATATTCATACAGGCGAGGGTCTTTCTTGACCGCTCCAGGCACTGTTCTGAATAGGGGGGTGATGGATTGCCCCTTGCGATTGCCGTAAGCGTCTGGCCAAACATGGATAAGGTCACCACCGCTCATGAGCTTGTCCTGCAGCACGGGTGCGGAAAAGCTGGTGGGAATACCTCGGACAATTTCTGCTGGTTTGACTGGAAATACATAGCGCAGACCATGTTCGATAAAGCCGAGTAAGGCTTTGCTGTTGACCCTCGGTAGCTGGGTGTTTGGGTCTACCCGCAATAGCCCGATCTGCTGGCAGCGCTTTAGCGCTGAGGCAATTTCGGTTTTGCTGATACCGAGTGATGCTTGCAGTGCGCGAACGGAGTAGCTGTCGTGGTGGACAGGGGGATCTTGCTCTGAATGATCTTCCCAGCCTTGCCATTGGTCGGCTGCGTAGATGTCGCCAAGTTTAATTAGCTCTGCAGTTTCGCTGTCGAGCCTTCGCTGCAGGCGCTCACGCTGCTCAAGGCAGATCAACTTGATCAGCAACAGAACGTCTTGACTCTTCATTGCGGCCTCGGCTAGCGACTGTCCTTTGTCCTAGGACTGAGGACAGTTTAAGCGTTCATGTATAGCAGCTGTCAATCACTCAGCTAACCGCTTGCCAAAGGTTCTCGTTCAAGGCTTCCAGCACCCTATCCAGGTTGCCGCCCAGGTTGCGATCCAGCGCTTTGAGGCCGCCGTCGTTACGGAAGGCATCGTTGACCTGCTGCGGGTCGATGATCACTTCATGCACCAGTTGCTTGGCCAGGCGATCCAGCCATTTGCGTTGTACGGGCGTCCAAGGTTGCTGCATGTAGATGGTTTGCATGGCCTTGGCCACGCGTTGGTCGAAGGGCAGTAGGGCTTCGCCGATGGCTGCCTGGCGAATGTAGCCAATGATGCTGGCGGCGATTTCCTGGTTGGTCTGGTTGCGCCAAGCGCTTTTCAGGCTGGCTTCGCTGAAGCCGTGCTGGTCGAGCAGCAGTCGGACTTCGCGCAGTTGATCGCGGGTCAGGTCCTTGGGGCGGTTGACCACAACGCCAAGGGCGGCGGACTGGTTGAGTTGGTTGCGAATAAAGTCGTTGAAGCTTTCCAGGTAGTCGGCCGGTTTCTGGTTTTGCCCGTAGTTCTGCTCACGCACCAATAGTTCGTCGCTGTGAGCGGAAATAACCGGGTAGTTCTCTGAGCCGAGCAGGGCGCTGACGGCGGCGAGCTGGTTGAGCAGTTGGCTGTGTTGGCGGACGAAGTTGGCCGCTTGCTGCGGGCCAAGGTCGTGCAGGTGTTTATGTAATTGGGCCGGCTCAACGCCCCACACTTCTTGCAGCTCATCGAGCTTTTTCTTCAGCGTGGGTTTGTCCTCGGCCTTGTGCTGGGCCTTGCGCAGGATACGCATGACACGCTGGCTTAGCTGGTCGAGCACGTCATGGGCGTGGCTGCTGTCGTCCTGGCTGCCAGGGGCATCATGGCTGGCTCCGCTGGTGAGTTCGCTGACCAGTTGCTCCAGGCTGATGTTGGGGTACTTCACCAGGGGCTTCATGGTGTCGACCGCTTCCAGGCTGGCGTAAAGATCGACAGGGTCGTAGATGCGGAAGACGGTTTTGCCGATGTCGTCGCAGCGGCGGGTGGCACGGCCTTTCATCTGCTCGTAGAGGATGCGTGAGCGCACCCGGCGCATGAATACCAGGTTGCAGATCTTCGGTACGTCAATACCGGTGGTGAGCAGGTCGACTGTGATCGCGATATTGGGGTTGGGCTCGTTCTTGTAGCGGCGAACCAACTGCTCAACCTTGTCGCTCTGGCCTGTGATGATGCGTACGGCCGCTTCGTTGTATTGCTCGCCGTAGGCGGCTTTGAAGGCATCGTCGAGCAGGTTTTTCACCCGTTCGGCGTGGGCCTGGTTGACGCAGAAGATCATGGTCTTCTCTTCGCCAAAGGGGTCCAGCTCCTTGGCCAGTTCATCACAGATGACCTTGTCGAAGGCTGGGGTGATCACGCGGCGGTTGAACGACTCGATGTTGAAGTTGAGTTCATCTTCCAGCTCGGCTACGTCGACTTCGCCGGTCTGGGTGTTGATGACGCTGACCGATTCGCCTTTCTCGAAGCGGATACCATGCTTGCTGAGCTGGGTTTCATAGCGGATCGGTGGTTCGTGATCCACCAGCCAGTCATCGGCCACGGCTTCGCGGTAGCTGTAGGTGAATACCGGTTTGCCGAAAATCTCGCTGGTGTGCTTGGCTGGGGTGGCGGTGAGGCCGATGCGGCAAGCGTCGAAGTGGTCGAGCACGCGGCGGTATTGCGAGAGGTACTGGCTGTGATCGCGCACGGCCAACTCACCTTCGGTCATCTCCTGATCGAGGGTGTAACCCCGGTGGGCTTCGTCCACGATGATGCAGTCGAATTCGCCCACGGGCGGCGGGTTATCCGAGCGGAAAATGCGGCTGACCATAGCCTGCACGGTGGCCACCTGAATGCGGGTTTCCGCTTCGGCAGCCATGTCGCCCAGCTCTTTGATGTCGTAGATCTGCGCCAGGGTGTGGTTCTGCTCAAGCGTTGTGTCGTTGAACGAGTCGATGGCTTGCTGGCCTAGGGCGCTGCGGTCCACCAGAAAGAGGATGCGCTTGAAGCGTTCGGCCTTCAGGAATCGGTACATCAGGCCTATGATGGTGCGGGTTTTGCCGGTGCCGGTGGCCATGGCCAGTAGGCAGTCACGCTGATTGTTGGCCAGGGCCTGCTCCACGGCCTGGATGGCTTTCTCCTGATAGTCGCGCAGCTTGAGGTAGGAGAAGCCTTCGGCTTTGAGCTTGGCCTCGGCGTCTGCCTGGCTGCGTTTTAGCAGGTCAAGCAGGTCATCGGGTTTGTGGAAATCTTGCAGCGGCCTGCGTGTATTGGCCAGGCTGCGCAGGTCACGGAACCAGGTGCCGGACTGTTCGGCGAGCTGCTTGATAAAGGGTCGACCATTGCAGGCAAAGGCAAAGGGCACACGGAAGTGACTACCCTGACCATCGTTCCAGGGCTGATCTTGGCCAGCCAGTAGCCAGGGCTGCTGATGTTCTGTCGCCAAGTTGAACTCACGGGCATAGCGCTCGGCCTGGGAGATGCGGTCGGCTATGTTGATGCGCTTACGCTTGGCTTCAACGATGGCGATTGGCGTGAGACCGGCGAACAATACGTAGTCGGCGCAGGCCCTGGGGCTGCTGGTGGGCCATTCGGCGATGGCCTTGTTCTTGCCTTTCTCTGGGCGCGCTCCCTTGCCATAGGTGAGGTCGAGAGAATCGGCCTCCCAGCCGGCGTCGATCAGTTGCTGGTCGATCAGAATGCGGGTCAGGTCTTCGGAAAGACTAAACGTGCTGGTGGCATGCAGCGTCTTGTGCATGACCTGCTGCGCCGCCTGGGGCTGGGTTAACAGTTGCAGTTGTAGGGCTTTGATGCGTTGCTCATGCTCACTGCGTAGCCTGTGCAGAGCGGCTTCGTGCTCGGCAGCGAGCTGCTTATGACTGCGCGATTCGGCATCCATCTGCTCAGCGAGTACGGCAAACTCCTCGGCTTCACGCTTGTGCAGCTCTGCTAGCTGTTGGTTGCTCTCCAGCTGCTGGCTGGATTCGCTCAACTGCGCCTTGAGCTGTTCGATCTGGCTTTGCAGATCGCGCAGCGGGGAGCTGGGATCTGCTGGCGTAACGAAGGGGCCGGGCTTGAAGGCGTGAGTGTTCTTGCTGAACGACTGGTGGTACCAGATGGCAAGGGCGCGAGCGACCTTCAGCCCATCCATGGCCTCACGGTGCTGGGTGCGGAATTCGTGGATGGCTCGGTTACCCTCCACGCGCAGGGTATGGAACAGGCTACGGATGTTCTGATCCAGCTGGATCTCGCGGCTGAGCTTGTAGAGCAGGTCAGACTGAGTGGTGGTGGCATCAAACTCGATGCCGGCGCGGCTCGCCAAGTCCTGGGCTAGGGCTTCACCGAATTGCCGCAACTTGACCAGCGTGGTGTTGGGATCGCTGGCGAAGACCTGCTCGGCTGTGCTCGCAAGTTGCAGAAATACAGGATCGTGCTCCTGGAGAAAGGCGAAATTACTGCTGGCTGCCATGGTCGATCCTTCGGTTGCGTTCCACTCATTACGCCACACGGACTCTATTACGCGTAAGTGTCAGCAGCTTAACGAAGGTAAGCCGAGTTTGGCCATGGCATTGGGCCACTCACCCTTTTGCATAGCGCAACCTCAGGCTGACGCAGGCTCGTCTACCCAATTCAGTTCTTCGACTGCTTACCGCTGTGGCGCCGGTGTAATGATTGAACAATGCACCATACTTACGTAAGTTGGGAGTCTTAGGTAACCAATAGAGAGACACCATGCCAAGGTCGAATGCCCCAAACCAGAGTGCAGCAGTCTTCAAGCGTGTCACTTTCTCGCTGACAGATGAGATCAGCGAAGAGATTGATCGTCTCAGCCTGATCCCGCGGAGTTTCCGTACTTCCCGTTCCGATGTTGTCCGTGCTGGTGTTGCGGCCCTTGCTGCAATGCCGGAAGAGCAGCTCGTGGCTCTGCTGGATAGGGGCCGCCGTGAGTAGCTAGTTGGTGTGGTGTCCAGCGCGAGGTGAGGTACCGGAATAAAAAACATAATTACGTAAGTTGCGTAAGTTAAGCGGCTGTTGTATAGTCCAGCTGTATCAAGCTCGCTTGCCAGCCATTGAGGTTGGTTCAGCTGAGGCATGCTTGCCGGGTGGAAAAGGTGGTGGCCCTGAGTTCGCGGTTCTATGACGCCTACCTGTCCATTCCGATGGAAGCCACCCTGCTGCCCGAGCTTTAAGGTCGTTCGTATTGGGGGCGGACATTCCACGAGATTCTTCAAGAGGTGAATCCGCACCTCATGTGTCAGCTCGCCGAAGGCCAGGCGCTGCATGTCTATATCAAGCGGAGGCAGGGCTACCTCCAGAACGAGGCTGCTCGGCTTGAGCGAGAGTGGCGACGGTTGCACCCTCTGACTATTGATGCTGGCTCCCTGGCACGTGCCAGCTGGCAACGGCACTGCAAACTGGCGGCGCGGGAAGTGCTGATCGATGCGCTCGCCAAAAGCCTGACCGGCAGCACAGCAGATCTGTAGGAATCGATCATTTAAAATTAATTGATAGCAAGGGAGTTGCGGCTATGTTGGCAGTCAAGTCGATCTTTGGGGCAATTTGGTCGTATGGCGTTTCTCTGCCGCTGTATGTGACGTGGGGTTTGATCGTCAGCTTCGTTAGGGCGGCCTTCGAATTCTTCTACCCGCGTGGCTACAGGCCGTGCAATGAACTGGCGGATGCGTTTGTTGAAGAATGCGCCAATCGTCCTGCCGGGCAGTCCGTCCGCTTGCCATGGGTGGACAGCTCGGCAACCCACTCGCTGTTGATGAATAATACTGGCCGCCTGCTCTCTTATGTGGCTATCGCCAGCGGCTGGTTTGGGGTCGCAGTGAAGAATTCCGGCAGCCGGTACCGGCCTAAGCGTACCTATCGCTACTACTACCGCCGCAGCCTGACCGGTAACTGGTTTGCCGAGATTTGGTCGGTGCCGAAGTCCGGCTTCATTGCAGCCGCACTGGCTCTTCCGTTCGTGGACATGGCGCGCGATGTGATGCGGGGACGTATCTACGCTAACGGTGAGTTTGTGGCTCTGCCGGGGCATGAGGGCCTGATGTTGCTGACGGCTGGCTTGCTGTTGGTGATCTGTTTCTTTCCCCGCGCAATTCTGGGCCGTGGAACGCACTTCACCGCGATGGCCCCAATCAATGGCGGCGCTTTCGGAGGCTATGGCTGTGCCCAGGTCATCAACTGGTGTGCAGCAATGGCTGGTCTGTCCTACTTATGGCTCGCAATGGGGGCGGAGTGGAGTATCGCCGCAGCGCTTAATCATTGCGCCGACGCTCTTGCGAAACTGTGGTGGATGACTGGCAATGGGCTCGAGCAAAAAGGCTTATTGATGCTCTTATTGATGACGCCGGTAACGCTGCTGCTGGGCGCGTTATTCGGAATGGTCTGCACGATAATACCGGCAGCGGCTTTCTGGTACGTCTCCCTGCGCTTCATCGCTGCGCGCAAGGCTAGGGCGCAGCTCGAGGCGTTGCCATTCAACTCGACTCAGGCGGCCATGTACCTAGGCAGTGATTTTGAGAATGTCGCGGAGCTGCGCGCGCCGCAGGTAACGCTCGGTTACCTGGTCTACATAGGCCTGATGATCGGCATCATCCTGTACCCCATTCAGAGCTGGGTGCGGTCACTGTTGTGATCTTTGCAGGCGCGCAATGCGATGGAAGCGCCTGGTGGCGGGCTTTTCCCGAACTCCGTGGCTCGGAAGCACTGCCGAGAAGAATGTCTATGGAGTCGAAGAAGCTAGTGGATTACCGCAGAATATCTTGTGCGAAGCTGACGAGCTCCTTGTAGTCGCCTGCATCCTCAGCTCTGTCAAGCAGGTGGCCCGTGATGCCAATTTCATTCGGGCCATCTTTGTCACAGCGACGCGAGTCTCCGATCATGTGTGTCAGCGTCGGCTTTGTTCTAAGGCGCTGGCAGGTCGCGCGGTAGATTTCCTTGGCTGGCTTAATCACTCCGAGCTCACAGCTGAACGCATAGGCATCTAGATTTGGGTAGTGCCTCAATATGGCTTCTCGGTAGGGGTAGGCTAGGTTGGAGCAAATGCCGACCCGGATGCCCTTTTGCTTCAAGAGAGCAACCGCACTGAGTCCATCCTCAAATGGCTCTATTCCTGCCACTTCGTCAGCCAGCACCTGCTCCAGGTTATCCAGCTCGTTACGTTTAACTCTAATCCCCAGCCGAGCGGCTGCCTCGGAGAGAGTAAGTGGCTCCTGCATGAGCATGTGCGCGTCATCTGGGCGCGGTCTGCGACCAATCATCTGACCAAGCTTCAGCAGGCTGCGATATGGGTGTCTGCCACCTTGGATTTTCAACAGAGTGCCGAAGGCATCGAAAATAACAGCTCGACTTGCAGTGATCATGCGGAGGCTCCGAGCTTGCGAATTAGCTCATCCATGGTAATCGTATCGGCAATCCCATTGTTTGGTGCGATGAGGATCAGCCACTGGCGACTTTGTATCTGACCAGCCCACAGCGTTGTTATCGATAGCTAACCAGCTCACAACCTCCGCATTGTCCCAGGCTATGTAGTCGGTCGCGCTTCCGGACATGGCAGAGTGCCTAGTCGCGCTGATCACACGCTGATGTAGCTTGGCCGGCAGACCCTTGCGAGCCCTTTGGAAACCTAGGTTTCGTGCCCAGCTGGTCGATAGCAGCGTAGCCGCCCAGACCCCCGACCAGCAGCGCGCCTACATGCACAGCTTGCCCTCGGCGCGCAGCTCGGTTTCACGTCGTGTGCGGTAAACGGCGTCGGTGTGCAGTACTCCGTGAAATCTAGGAACAGCAGTCGCTTCATGATGGGGCGGTGCGCGTGCATACGTCCTGTGAAGTCCAAGGGGCATCCGAACGGCATTCCGTGCCATTCAATGCCTTTGAATGGCATTAAATGGCACGGAATTGAACGGTCACGATAGCCGGGCTCGATTACTTTTGGCATTTCGTGCCATTGAATGGCATTCCGTGGCATTCCGTGCCACGAAATGCATCCTCTAGGGCTATGAGGCTCTGATGTGGCATATCGGGACTTTTATTACGCACAGCCCCGCACTAGCAAGCCCGATATTGGCGTATTTGCCGTGTTTTATGGCCGGAATACTGCTGTATCACAGGGTGCACGCACTACGTGTATCACAGGCTGAACGCCTCATCTGTATCACACGCTGCACGCTCGAAAATCAGTGCGAGACTATTACGGGTAGACAAAAAAGGTGATACACCGCGATGTGAAATGGCCGCTTGGCGTGCCGATGAGATCGAGTTTACATGTCGAGCCCAACTCCAGAGTTTGCGATGCCGACAGCGTGAAAAAATTTGATCATCGCTTGTGCGTCCACTCAAGATTCGGCAGCTAAATGACTAGAGAACGAAGCCCTCTGCCAACTGCAGCATCAGCTCCTCGACTAGCCAGGCTCCTGGCGTAGATGTCAGCATTTGTAATGGCGAGTTGCCGGCGAATCGGTCCTTCGGTTTCGAAAGCCAGCGCTGCGCTTTATCTCTCGAACCAAAGAGTAGTTCGGCCATCACGAGGGCATGCACGATGCGAAAGACCCGGTCGCTCTCATCCGCAGACAGCCGATTGTCAGGTGAGACCAAGTGTTCATTTTCCGCCGAGCCTGGCTTGATCTGCTCGCATGTATAGGCATCGATGTCTCCGCTCCTCAGCAGCTTGGCTAGCTGGGCGACAGGGATGCCTTTCATGAGGTGCGTATGTACGTCCCCATCGGTTGCGCCCTCGGGCAGGCCCAGCAGCAGTGCTCTGCGACGGCGGAAGCTATCCGACCGAATCCCTATAAGCATGGCGTACCTCATATGGCAGAAATCACACGCCCTACATAGGCCAGTTCATGGAGCTGGATATCGAGGGGCTCGTGTAATTCGGGCAGGAGAGGGTGCAATAGCTGCATAATTTCGCCAGCCTGCTCGGTCCTTCCGATATAGGCGCTTCTGGTCTTATGGCTGAAGTAACAATAGATCTGGTCCCGGCGCTTGCAGAAGTCGTCGGCGTTCATCGCGTACACATCGGTGCTAATCAAGAACAACATCGCCGATTTATGCGTGCGATAGCCAGGATTCAACCAAAATCCACGCTTGCGGACTACCTTGCCAGGCGGAACCTCCAGGTATTCCGCGTTGCCCGGCACGGCCCCGTGATCCAGGTAAGGGGCAATCTGTGTCGCCAGGGTCAGCACAGGGCATCCGCTATAGGTGCGCTCTCGGTTTCGCATACGTCCCTCGCTATTGCGTTGCTAAATGATCACTGCTGGGTGTAAGGGGCATGCTCCAGGTGTTCGGGCGTGATCAGCAGGTGAGTGAGCAGCTTTTGGTGCGGGTAGCGACCTGAAATCTGCCGACCAATGCGTTGAACGCTTCCCGCGCGGCAAGGGTTCCGGCGAACCTAGGATCAGGTAGTTAGCGATGGCCAGGTGCACCTCAATCTCCGCCTTGGGCATACCATCAAACAAGAGCAACGCTGTTTCCTGTGCTGTACTCAGGTACTTATCCATGGCCTGCCTCGCTATCACAGGGTTTGAGAGATTTCGCTTTCATCCAGGCAATCACTCCTCCGATGACGATGCTGGCCACTGCGGCTAGAGCAAACGGCATCACTCTGGTAATCAGCACAAGAGCAAGCGCGCCGGCAGTGCCGCCACCAGCGACAGCTTCAAGCACAGGGGCTCTGCGATACGCAGCGATGAGGCAACAAATGCAGTCAACCAAGAGCAGAAGCGCACCGAGGTAGAGCACTTCGAGTTCGGTTCCAATCACGACTTGCTGGCCTGTTGGCGATACTTGTAGAGGGTGCTTCGGCTGATCTTCAGCGCCTTGCATATTTCGTCGGGGGTACGATTCTGATCACCTGCCAGGGCTTGTATCGCAGCGATCGTTTCTGGCGGCACACCAGGCCGCCCGCCTTGCCGACCCCTGGCACGTGCCGCTTCAAGGCCGGCAAAGGTGCGTTCTCGAATCAGATTTCTCTCGAACTCCGCCATCGCAGCGAAAACATGGAAAACCAGGCGGCCGGCAGCGCTGGTGGTGTCTATCTGCTCCTTCAGGCTTTCCAGGCCCACGCCAGTGGATTCGAGGTTGGCAGTGAGGCGCAGCAACTCGGACATCGAGCGGCCGAGGCGGTCAAGCCGCCAGACAACCAGAACATCGCCAGGTCTTGCGAATGCCAGAGCTTCATCAAGACCGGGGCGCGATGCTTTGGCACCACTCATCTTGTCGCTGAAGATCCGCTCGCAACCGGCAGCAGTTAGCGCGTCATGCTGAAGATCGAGCTGCTGATCATCCCGTGATACTCGCGCGTACCCAATCTTCATTGTCCGAATTCTCGTAAGCATGAGAGGTTTACGTATTTTGATTTAAAGACGGGTTTAAATCAATCGTGAGCGCTTACTATTGGACGGCGAGAGAGGTAGCTGTACGTGTCCGTATAACAACCGTTTTAAGGAATGTCGAGCTGACGCCGGGCGGGGCATTTCGCATTACGAAATATCAAGATCAGCGCAATGACTTCATTGAGATCAAGAGGATTTGCAGGGCTTCAGCATTGGGTTGCGCCTGAAGAGAGCATATCGGCTGGCCTGCACTACCGGGATGTAGGTTTCTTAGGCGATAACCACGTTAGCGACTTTTTCACTATCGGTGAACCTTGACGGTTTACGAAGCGATGGAAGTGTTCTGTATCGAAGAACAGCATGCTCAGCGGGGCGTGTAATAGATGGCGTCCAGGAGCGCTGCTCGCCCCAACCAGATTTCGGCATCAGCCGCATTGCTCGGCTGCGGATGCCTCCACCACGCATCGCCGTGCATCGGCTCGATGATGCGCTGCCAGTAGTTCTCCAGATTCGTTGTGCTCGGGCTTACACCGAAGTTCTCGCACAAGTCCTTTCGATTAGCCGAGTCGATGCACACGAACGCGTCAGGCCGCTTCATCGCCAAGAGCCTGGTCCCGGTCGGCAGCCCGCCGACTCGCCCGTTCTGGTCGAAGGCTGCAATGAACGCTTTGCAGTAGCGGTCGTAGTCGTCCTGCGTAACCGCGCCCATCAGCGGGATGAAATCAAGGGCATCGGAGAGGCCTAGAGGGGCTTCGATGACCAGGTTCGCGAACGTCCCACTTGCGCCCATACTTCCGAAAAGCCCGTAGTCAACGCCTGGCTGCTGGGACTTCTTGCGCCCGAGAGTGCCGGCGACCAGCTTGCGGTCGTCCTCGCTCCACATCGCGTAAGGTATGCCGGTCGCGAAAAGAGCGCGTGCCTTTGTCAGGACTCCCAAGCGCTCCTTGAACAGGTGTGCAGACGGGTGTGATGAGCTTCGGACCTGCACGAGATAGTCCGCCCAGCTCATGTCATGTGGTGCGCGTTTGGTGTTCGGCTTAGAAGGTGGCCGAACGTCAGCGAACTTGGTCAGTTCCTCTCGTGCTGCCGACTTGGCTGCGTATTGGTGGCGGTACCGATAGAGAAATTCGGGCGAGATCTCTTTCGCGTCCCTCCACGCGTCTGCGACGAAGCGACTGAGCTCTGCCAGCGCTGCATCGTCTGACGAACCATCCAGCAGAACGCTTGCCTCGACGTTATGGTTCATAGCGGCGTTCGTGAGATTTGGACTACCAACTACGCAGCGGATGCGTCGCCCGTTGCGGAATAGGTAAACCTTCGGATGGAACAGAACGCCAGTAGGTGGAACGACGGCTGCGGTCGCTAGCCTTGCAGCCCGATCAAGAACTTCGGGCTGCGTCTGGAACATGTGAGTGCCGACGACGAAATGCTCGAACTTCAAGCTGTTTTTCATCGCTAAGTCGAAGACCGCATTCTCGGTAGCCCAGGCAATTGCCCATTGCATCGACTCGCAGCTCTCGACCAGCTCTATGAGATTTGCCTGCGTCTGCGAAGCCGACAGGAACTTCACATCCATCCCTGATTCTCCTCGTGTTTCTGTTGAAATAAGCCTGGCGCGCTGCTGGATACTTCAGGACAGGCGAACTGCTCGCGCAGCGACCGGCAGGTACAGCCATCGCTGGCTGACGGGCTTGCCTGTCGCGCTGAGAAGGGCATGACAATAGGATTCGATTTGTGGGCCATGCTCGGCCACCAAGTCCTCATCTCTAGCGGCACCGCCGGGATTGGACTTGTGGTCCAGCAGAATCCAGCCGTTTGGCTCTTCCACCAGCAGGTCGATGCGGCCACGGATTCGAGTGCCGTTCGGGCCATCTGCTTCGATGGGCACCTCGACGTGAATGGGACAGCCAGGCCAGCGCTTGGCTATCCAGGCCAGGAACGCTTCGACCTGGGCGCATACGGCATCCCTGTCCACAGAGTGAGCCACAGCCCAGGCCTCCAGGATGCGTTCGGCGTCCGGGGCCGGGACGCCACCAAGGACCGCGGCGCGCGCAATGCACAGATGGAGCGCTGTGCCCAGCGACGCCATGTCGGGCTTGCCTGCCAAGCTCAACCTGACGCCTACGGCGTCGGTCTCTACGACCTTGAACGTGCCGCCTGAGGCAGAACTCGGTCGATGCCACAACGGCTCGACCTTCACGCGTGGGCGAGGGGTGAACCAGTGGCAGTCCTCAGAAGCCTTAGCAGGTGGCTCCGCAGCGCAGTCGTCCTTGCTCCAGGACTTTGACTGCCTGGAGAGCTGCCGGCCGTCCGGAAGAGTCACGGCTCCTGAATCGCCGAACAACAGCGCGACTGCGCCTTGAATCTCGCCAACCCAGGCTCGCCCCGGTCCGCGTGGGCGAATGAACGACACTGCGACGTTCATATCGCGTGCGCGAGTCAGGCCGACATAGAGCAGGCGCTTGCTCTCCGCCAGGGCTTCGGCCTGCATGGCTTGACCAGTGGCGCTGGCCTCGGCGTTGAGGGCGGCCTGGGGCTGGGACCGCTTGCCCCAAGTCTTCAGCCAGCAGTGGACGAAGCGGTTGGCAAGTGGCTGCTGCGGCTCGAAGCCTCCAACAGTCCTGGCGCGGACGCCCCAAAGTGAACTGCGTGCCGTCGCATCGAGGCTTGTCAACACGACGACTGGCCACTCCAGGCCCTTAGCACCGTGATACGTGAGGACCGAGACGGAGTTATCTGATGACGTGGCACGGTTGTCGTCTTCTGCGCTGGCGAGCTCGTCCAGCCAACGAAGCATGCCGTTGACGGTAGCCGGCCTCTTCGCGGCAACACACTCGTCCTCGAATGTCTTGCCGAGCTCGCTCAGTGCCTCGACATTGGCCAGGCGGTTGCGGCTTTCGTGAGGGGAGGCAGACCATTGGCCGACCAGACGCGCGACCTGGGACTCGGCAGCGGCAAGTCGCAGTGCTTCCTGTGGCGTCAATGCATTGAGCGTTGAACGCAGCTCTTCCAATCGGGCCAGCAGCGGATGGGCGCTGTCGCCCTTTGTCTTCCACTCGTAGGACTTTGCACCATCGGTGGCGAGGTGCTGCAACCTGTCTTCGAGCCATGTCTCGACCGGAGTGCCCTCAGCAAGGGTGAGAACCAGTGCCGTTGCGACCGTGTCGGTCGGGTCGTTCATGCGCCTCAGGCAGGCCATTACGTAGATGGCTTCGGCAGTCCCCAACAGGCCAGAACGCGGGCTGGCCGACGGGATGCCCCAGCGCGTGAGCGACGTGACGGCAAGCTCGACCTGCTCGTTGTAGCGACACAGTACTCCGACATCGCCGGCCTGAATCGGACGGAGTTCCTTGGTCTCCTTGTCTTCGACCTTGACCCCGGATCCCAGCAACTCGCGGACGGCCTGCCCAAGGGCCAGATAGTCCGCGTCGTTTCGGCTGCTTTCGAAGTTCCAGTTCAGAAGCGCCGCCTGGTCCGGGATGTCCTTTCGCATTGGCTGCAACTGAACCTGCGCAGGCGTTAGGTCAGGCTCGAACGCAGAGAGGAATACGCCGTTGGTGAGCGAGACGAGGCTATCGATGGAACGCCTGGATGTGTCCAAGGCCTTCCCAATGGTTCCGCCCCAGTCCTTGATTGCGTCGAGGACTCCGGCAATGAGGCTCGCGTCTGTTCCGCGGAACCCGTAGATTGCCTGCTTGGGGTCGCCGACCCAGACCGACCGTTTGGCGAGCTTGGCCAACTCTACGAAGAGCGCCAGCTGAAGAGGGCTGGTGTCCTGGAACTCATCGACCATGATGAGGTCCAGCTCTGCCGCCAAGGCTTCGCGGACGGTAGGTTTTGTCCTCACTGCACGCAGTAGCAGCACCTCTTGGTCGCTGAAGTCAACGGCGCCCAAGGCCTTCTTGGCCTGCTCGTAGGCGTCGAGAACGTCGGCTGCCAGGTTGAACATCAGATCAAGGTACCGACGGACCTCGGCATGAAAGTCTGGGTGAGCCTCGTGGGCCTGAGCAGCTGTCTTTACTGGAGCCAGGATGTCCCTGACTTTGGCGCCAGCGTCGATCCCGGCCGCGCCAATCCAGTCGGGCCAGCACCAACGTCCTTCACGGAAGAGGCGGTCCAGTTTCTGCAGCCCGTCGAGTCCCTTAAGGAGGTTGTCTGCAACTTTGGCACCGGCAGCCTGTTGTTGTTCGACATAGGCGGCTACCTTCTGATGCGCCTCGCCCAGCGCGGCTGCCAGTGCCGCTGTCGGGTTCGGGCCTGTGCTTGGGGCAGGCCAGTTCGCGAGCATCGCGTCTGCGTTCTGGGTACCCATTGCGCGAAGCGCCGCTGGCGCTATGTCGTTGTCGAGCGCGGCCTTGACGATGGTCTCGACAGTCTTGGACCAGTCGGCCTGCTCGATGCCAAACCGCTCGGTAAGCCGAACCAGTTCTGCTTGTGCGGTGGCGTCCATTGACTCGGCCAGGGTGGCTTTGAGCAGTCGTTTGGATTGGCCTTCTCCCAGGACAGTCTGGTCGGGAGACAGCCCCAGCTCGAAGCAGAACCGCTTGAGCATCTGGCCGCAGACGCTGTTGACGGTACCCAAGCGGGCCTGGCCGATGGCTGTGGCCAGGTCGATGCGTCCCTTCTCAAGAAGCCAGGAGCGGGCGCGTTCGCGCAGCTCGGTGGCGGCTTTCACCGTGAAGGTTGTGGCCAGGATGGCATGAGGCCGCGCTGCGCCGGACTCGAGCGCTTGGGCGAGCGTTTCGGTCAGCTTATAGGTCTTGCCGCTGCCGGCACCTGCGCTGATGAACTCGATGTTACACATCATTGCCAGCCTCCCAGCAAAACGAGGTGGTCACGGTCCCATTTGCTTGGGCCATTGACCGGAAGGGTTCCGTCAGGACCTTGGAATTCGTCGGGTGAGCCTTCCGGAACGACGTCGATGATCCCGGCGTCCAGCTGCTGCTTTCGCCAGTTCCAGGTGGCGCGTGCGTGGTCCAATAAGGTGGCGATGGTTACGCCGTTTGGCGGCCTCCTGACCTGCGCTTTCGGAAAGGTGTCGGCAGCGGTGACGTACAGTGCGCCGCTTTCCAGGATGAAGTAGCCAAGCGCGGCGGGTGCGACACCTTTCATTTGTTCGATGAGGCTGGAGTAGAGCGCCAGCTGCAGGTGCTCGCCGGAGCGAAGCAAGCCGGCGTAGTAGTTGTCGCCTCGCCACTTCATGTCCAAGGCGATAGTTCGCCTGTCGCCAAGCGTAACAAGAAGGTCAATCTTGCCGACCAATGGGATTGCCCCTAGGGATCCGGCGAACTCGACTTCAGTCTGCACCTGTATTGCGCCAGCGGACCTCAGGTGGTCGAGGAGACTGCAGATGGCTCCTTCGCAGACCTTGCGGAAGTGCTGTTGGCTCACACCTGCGCCCTGCATGAGCAGTACGGCGCCCTCGGTCTGCAGGAGCATGTCGGCCTCAGTGTGGAACCAGGCGACTGCAGCATGGTTCGACCAGGTCAAGGCATCGGCGTAAGCGAAGAGCTTCTCGAATACGCGGTGCGCAAGGATGCCCAGTAGGCGGTTGTCTTCCTCCACCGCCAGGACGGAGCTGGGCTCCAGGTCAGCCACCCGCTTTAGGACGAAGAAGACGGGGTCGTTGAAGAGTTCATTGAGCGTAGTGAACGACTGCGCGGAGTTCTTGAGCAGCACAGGATTTGGGAGTTGGATTTGCCTTGGGGGCACGGGAAGCTGCTGAGGCGGAAGTACTTCGGCCGTTCTCCCGAGAAATGTGGAGCCAAGGGCGGTATCCAGGTCGAGCGCGCCAGACTCGATGTGCGGTACGAGCTTCTTCAGAAGCTGGCGAATCGGATGTACTTCTGCATGAGGGGGAGGGCAGACGAGAGTAAATCTCTTCCTCGCGGCAAGTAGTGGCCGCAGCCAATGCTGTGCTAACGACACGAGCTCACGCGCCGGGTCTCGCAGCTGGACACCCTGCTGAGTAAGTGCCTCCACCTCCGAGGGGGACCAGGGCAAGGGAGAGGGCAGAACAGGCGTGGACGGCATCCACCAGACAACCTCGTCGGCTGCTTCGACGCACGCGGCTGCGGTGCTCGCCGAACGCATACAGCCGACATGGGACACCGCGGAGGGGTTGGATGCCCCGGCGGGCGTGGCGTGGGCGACCAGCTGCTCGATTTGCCGAGGCAGCATGCAGGCCAGGCCTTGCCGAGCCAGCTCGGTCAGTGCGTCATGGACGGCTGCACATTGTCGATGCGCCGCCGAAAAGCTCGCGACGTCGGCGGACTCACCTGTGAGGCGACGCCGCATCGCTTCCTTCAACCGGTCGACCCGAGCGATGAGGGCATCGATGGGCACTCCGTTGGTGCGAGACCAACGTTCGGATTCCAGCCAGAAGGCGATTTCATCTGCGATTTCCTGGGTGTCCTCACTTGCGGCGAGCTTGGCCTTGGCCGCAGTCCAGGCCTCGCCGCCAATCCCGGGCTGCTTGGCGACAGCGCGGGCGAGCGTGTTTCTCGCGCGACGGTTGAACGGTCCGACCGGATGGGTCAAGAAGTCCAGCAGTCGGTTGATGTCGAGAGGCGCCCAGCACATCTCCATGGCAAGGGGTAATGCCTGAAGCGCTGGACGAAGCTGACTCGGGCGCTCGAACCCACAGTTGACCCCACCTGTTGCGGACAGCGACACGTCCAGCGAGTCGCCGGCGTCTTCGGCCAGGACCAGTCGGTCGTCGGGCGCGTACGAGTGTTGTGCGCTCAGCCAGTGTTCTGCGGTCGTGGCCGTGAGGGAGTGCACTAGCAAGACGCTCCCATCGGTCGGCGCGGCCAAACTGCCGGCAGCGCCGCCGGCAAGCACGGTCAGGGCTCGCTCTTGCAGCGCACGGAGTTGGCCTTCGCCCTGTGGTTCAGGAAGGCGGACCTCCACTGCAGGCAGGCGATCAAGTACTCGCCGCCAGAGGAGCGGAAAGTCCTCGGGCGGGTCAACCAGGGCAACTGACTTGATGGGACCGGGGCCGGACTCGCGTAGAGCTTGCATCACCAGGAGCAGGCGCTCGGCCTCTCCGGACGGCAGCGCTTCGAGGGCCACCTTCTCGATGGCGGCAAGTTCCTGAAGCCGCAAAGGGTGCGTTGGCTGTGCGCTACCGTCCCAGCCACCGAGTCGCCACTCGTCTCGCCAGGCCAGCAGGCGCGCGGCCGTCCCGATGCTGTCGGCCTTCAGGGACTCACTGTAGAAGCGCAGATTGTTATCATGGGCCCGAAGCAGGCCGGAGTAGACCGCAACGCGTTTGGCCGTGGACGCTTCCGGCGCGCTCAGCCCGAGGTAGGTCTCCAGCAGGGACAGGAATCCGAGGCGACCGACTATTGGGTTGTTGAAGAAGTTTGACGGGGACGGACCCTGGCGGGCGTCCAAGAACAGGCCAAAAGTGACGTGCATGTTGAAGTTGACTCCCCTGAAGGCAATCGAATGCTGGCGTTCTATTGCGTCTTGCTCACCTGCTTTGAGTCGACAAACTGCATGAGCAATACAGCTAGAGCGCGACTAGCTCTGCGATTTTTGCCGCTACCACTGACATAGAGTCTTCCGCAGTGTCTAGGCCGCTTCGGGACGCAAGCAACGGGCTGACATTGCGAAGAGCGTCGTATGTTGTGTTGTGCACAATAGGAACTAGCTGGTTACCCGCTAAGAGTGCCGAAAGCTCTTTGTCGGCAACGCTCTCTTTTGGCAAACGGGCCAACAGAGCAGGGGTCACCAGAACAAGTCCAATTCGTGAATTTGCTAGGCCTTTGTCGATGGCTCGCATCATCGGAACACCAAGTCCAAGATCCTTCTCGCTGAACCAAACTTTGACCCCCGCAGACACTAGAAGCTCGTGCAGCTCTTTGGCTGCACCTTGGCGGTCGTCCCACGCATGGCACAGGAATACGTCACGTAGGTCAGGTTGCGCAGCTGCCCGCGTCTCAACGGTCTGGCGGATTTGCTCAAGTGACTGCACTTGAGCAAATGTGTATGGGACTGACGAGCCTGCTTTGGACCAGCGCGGCCTCGAACTGCCACTAGACCTGCTGCCACCACCGCTGTTCCCGTAGCTACTCCCACGGCTGTTAAACGAGGGGTAGTAGGAGCGAGAACTGCTGCGATAGCGGCAAGCTGGGCAGGCTGCTGCCGCTGCCGCTGAGCTATGTCCACGTACTGGTGCTGTGCATCTAGACATGTCGTAATCCTTGCGTAAATGGGAGCTAGCCCCAGGGCAGAGAACCTGCCCTGGGCTCTGTTAAGCGATTAAATCAATTGGTCGCTTTTGGGCGAATGACGATGCGAAACGGTTGGCCGTTAGCACGTCGAATCACCTTTCCCGATTTGGTGGTGATGGTCATGCGATAGATGACCTCACCTTCCCCATCGGGCTTTTCGAACAGCTCAATCTGGGACATAGAATGGCTCCCATTGAGATGGCCCGAACACAGAACTCGCTCCCTTGCGTAAGTAGTCCGCAGGGACTACCATGGCAAAGCTTTCAGCATAAAAGCGCGAGAGACATCTGGAGCCAGTTCAGATGTCTTTTACCGAGGCCGGTCAAGTTCGCACCTTGACCGGCTTTTTCGTTTCTGGCGTTCTGTCACTCAGTTCAAGCCCATTTTAAAATCGCCTGATGCGCTATAAATTGAGACCTTGAGGCACCATAATCAAAACATATCATAATCATTTTGATTAGATCAAGTGCTCGTGCATTATGCTGCCTATCAGATGGGATCGATCATGTGTCGGTCATGCAGCAAGACAGGTAGGGCGATTTAGTAGGTATGACGGAGAGCAGATGATTGACTTGAGGGGCTACAGCCAGGCGCAGCGGGAGCGCTTGGTGTACATAGATTTCCGCTTGTATTTCACGGGGACCGTCTCCCGAGCGGATCTGATGGACCGCTTCGGGGTAGGCTCTGCCGCCGCTACTCGGGATTTCGCGTTATATCGTGAGATTGCTCCCGGCAACACAGAGCTCGATACGGTGGCCAAGCACTACGTGATACGTGACACCTTCTCGCCCTTGGTTGCTCATTCGCCTGAGCGGGTGCTTACCGCCCTTTCCCAAGGGTACGGCTACGGCCTGGAGGGAGAGAAACCACTTATCCTCAGCGAGTCTGTTTCGCTACTCAGCAAGCCGAAGGTTGAGATCCTCGCGCCAATCACTCGTGCGATCAGCTTGAATCAGGTGGTGAAAATTGGCTACACGTCGGGCTCGGGCGAGTCTGTGCGTGAAATCGTGCCTTTCGCTGCCAGCTGTGATGGGTTGCGCTGGCACGTCAGGGCATACGATAGGAAGCGTGAGGGGTTCGGCGACTTCGTACTCGCGCGTATCGGTCACGCTCAGGTTCAGTTGGGTCAGAAGCCTCGTAGCGTAGAAGATCCAAAGCATGATGATCAGTGGAATCGCATGCTGGATTTGCCCCTCGTCCCGCACCCAGATAAAAACTGTGAGCAGATTATGATGCGCGACTATGACATGCCTGATGGGGTGCTCAGGCTGCGGGTGCGCGCTGCGATGGCAGGATACGTCCTGCAGCAGTACCACGTTGATTGCTCTCCAGACCACAGCAATGTGGACAAGGCCTATCGCCTCTGGCTAAGCGACCCCTTGGTTTTGTATGGAGTGGAGAGCGCTATGTTTGCCCCCGGATACAAAACTCCGAATAGCTAATCAGCTTCCAGAGGTGGCGGAGATTTTAGAGGCCTGTGCTGTGTTGTTAATGCCTGGTTTTGGAGAGTGTGTTCGTAATTCTCCAGCAAGGGATTGTTGGACCCGCTACGGAGAGTCCATCCACAGACTGCTTTTGGCCGTGCTCTGTCTTTCGCCAACGGGGCTACGGGGCGTTATGTGCCATCAGGGTCACGAAGCGTGCGGGTCAAATTCGATGCAATTGACTGGTCATGTCGAATGCAAATGGGTGGGAAGTGTGTGCAATGGCCTGCCTAGTTGAAGTGGTGGGCAGCGACTTTCAGCTATCAGGAGTTTGTAAGCTTGCTTGGCCCAAAGGCGTAACAAGAGGTCTCTCGTGCTCTTTTGCTGACTGTTCGGCCGCTTCTCTGCGTCGGAGCGCTTCAAGCATGGGATCGGCGGCCCTGAGTGCCTGATCCTCACTCTCACGAGCAAGTTCAAGGCGTGCTAGCTCGGTCTCTGCCTCCCTCGCCATCACCTCTGTGGGGTAAGGGTCTTTATCTCCATACTGACGCCTGAACATCTCGATCAGTTGCCGGAAATAGGGTTTGGCCAAATGCCTAGGTGCGCAGGAGCGCTCGGGAAGAAAATGCTGTGAAGCCCCGTCTCTGCATGAGATGTGACCATTCCGTGCGTCCGTGACACCCGTCGACAGCCAGAACGCATATTCAGGCCAGAGCTGAGCAATTGCCTGAATCATTTCGGCTGAAGGCTTTTGCTTCCGATTGTAGGTTTTGTTCCAGCTCGTTGCAGGTATGCCGGTAAGAGCCTGTAAGTCGGCAAACCTCCTGGCTTCAGAGGTGTTGTGACGAATCACCTCTCTAAAACGATCATGGATATCTTTCATACCTGTCTCTTTGAAATCTTTTGTTACGCCTGTCTAAGCGAAATTAGCTTAAATCGATGCTTAAATCGCTCTGCATGAGGCTTGGATAGCTCTGATTCGCGAACTTTCGCGAGTATATCCATCTTTACTGTGGGGGCTACATGACTACCACCGAAGCAATTTTGCTCAGTCAATTCAACACGCCGCTGCTGTCGCTGGAGCAGGTCGCTCAGATTCTTAATCGAAGCCCCGATGGCTTGCGGATTACTCTGAGTGGAAATAGTGAGCTGGCTCGCAGGCTTAGGCCTGCCAGGAAGAGATTTGGCCGCCGAGTACTCTTCAGTGTCACCGAATTAGCGCGATTCATCGACGAGTCGGAAGGTTGAGGCTTCGCAATGGGCGAAACGGTGATTGTCCGGCGGCGAGTTGAGAGCAATTTCACAACGCTTCCCAATGAGCTCATTCGAGACAATCGACTGTCGTGGAAGGCGATGGGACTTCTTGTCTATTTACTCGCTCACCCGGCCAATTTTCGTCTCAACTTGGTCTATCTGGCGAGGCAGCGGCCGAGCGGTCGTGACGCCACTAGGTCGGCATTGAGAGAGCTGGAAGCGGCGGGGTATGTGCGGATTGAGCGCAGCCATGACAGCAGAGGGCGATTTTCTACTACCACATGGATGGTTTCCCAGACTCCTGACTTCAGGCCTGATCCACCATGTTCGGAAAAACCGCATACGGTAAATCCGGTGAGGGAGAATCCGAAGCTGGAGAGTCCGGCTTCGGATAAGCCGACGCTAATAAGTACTGAAGTTGAACAAGAACTGATAAGAGAAAGAACTACTACAACAATGCCTCCGTTTGAGCTGCTGAAGCGGCCTGGTGGGCTAGCGGATAAAGACTGGGCTTCGATAGAGACCGCTCTGGCTGGGGTGCCTGTTGAGGTAGCTCAAGAGTTGCTTTCAGAGTTGAGGCAGGCCATCAAGGCGGGCACGATCAAGACGACGCCTCTTCGCTGGTTTCATGGTGTGATGCGGCGATACAGGGAGGGGCTGTTTGTGCCCTCGGCACCTTCGAAGAGACGCGCCGAGTCTTTGGCAAATGCAGGCGAAAAATTAGCCGTAAAGTCTGAGCCTGACCGAGGTCTTGCGAATGAGTTCTTGCAGCAGATAAAGGGTGGCCTCTCGTGCATGCCTGGCCAATAAGCGATTGGTGTGGGTGATCTAGCCGCTATGCGGCTGCTCTCAGTTGTCCCGCTGCCGCTCCAGTATGTCCAGCTTGCCAACAAGGTCTTCGGCACGCAGGTGCGTGTAGCGCTTCAGCATCTGCATCGACTTGTGGCCGCTGATGGCGGACACCTCTTGGTCGGATAGCCCGCCCTCGACTAATCGGCTTACCGCCTCGTGGCGCAGATCATGGAAACGCAGGTCAGGCACGCCCAGCTTGGTTTTCAGCAGTCCCCAGGTCTTGGTGAATGCGTAGGGGCTGCGCTTGCCATTTCTGCCGGGCTCACCAAAGAACACCAGGTCACAGTCAATCGGGCGTATAGGGTTGTTCAGCGCCGCCTGGAAGGTCTCTGTGGCCCATTTGCTGAGAGGGACAGTGCGAGCGCTGTCGTTCTTGGTATCTGAGAGGCGCACCACGCGCTTTTTCAGGTCGACCTGGTGTCTGCGCAGAGATGTGATCTCTGATGAGCGCATGCCGGTTTCCAGGGCAATGCGAACGATCCAGCCAAGCATGGGGTTGCTGTGATTGTTCACGGCGGTCAGCAGGCGGCGTTCCTCTTCTGCAGACAAGCGCCGGTCACGGCCTTCGCCAGGGCTTGGTTTGCGGATGTTCAGCACCGGGTTGAAGCTGAGGCCCAGCCCCCACTCCTGGATGGCCACGGTGAACAGGTGGCTGAGCAGGGCCAGCTCCAGGCGCACAGTATTGTTGCTGGTGGGCTTGCCGCGATTGGTGATCGAGGCCAGGCGGGTATCACGGTAGCCGGCGATGATCTCGGCCGAGAGGGCGGCCATGGAGTATTTGCCCAGATGCTTGATCAGCGGTTGTGCTTTGGTGGCTTCTGCGCGCTGGGTGGTTGGCTTCTTTGTAGGGCTGATTTCGCTGAGGTAGCGTTTCAGTGCCATTGCCAAGGTCATGCGTTCGGAGCCGCTGCGCTGGATGTATACGCCTCTGACCATTTCGTCTTCGGTGCGGCGTGCCCAGTCTTCGGCATCGCGCTTGGTGCGGAAGGTTTTGGTGTTGGTCGGCCAGCCTGTTTTGCGTACCAGAGCCTTCCAGGTGCCTGCTTCCGTTTTGACGATGGTGGCCATTTTTCCTGCTCCAAAGGCGCGCCGCTGTACCGGCACTGTACTGAATTTGTACCTTTGGACTATAGGACTGGTCTAGCTGCTTTTGCTGCGGATATGAAAAAGCCGCGCAGTGCGCGGCTTTGAAGGTGGTGGGCCCACACGGACTCGAACCGTGGACCAAAGGATTATGAGTCCTCTGCTCTAACCAACTGAGCTATAGGCCCCCAGAAGGCCGGCGGATTATACCGGCGGTATGGCGGCTGCGCCAATCGAAGCTAGCTGCTCCGAGGCATACGGCAGAAAAAAGAACCCCCGGCATGCCGGGGGTTCTGGTCTTACTCGTCGAGGAAGGAGCGCAGATGCTCGCTTCTCGTCGGGTGGCGCAGCTTGCGCAGCGCCTTGGCTTCGATCTGACGGATTCGCTCGCGGGTGACATCGAACTGCTTGCCGACTTCCTCGAGGGTGTGGTCGGTGTTCATGTCGATGCCGAAGCGCATGCGCAGTACCTTGGCTTCACGTGCGGTGAGGCCGGAGAGCACTTCGCGAGTGGCTTCCTTGAGGCTTTCCACAGTGGCTACGTCAATTGGCGACTGCATGGCCGAGTCTTCGATGAAGTCACCCAGGTGCGAGTCTTCGTCGTCACCGATTGGCGTTTCCATGGAGATCGGCTCTTTGGCGATCTTCAGTACCTTGCGGATCTTGTCCTCGGGCATTTCCATGCGTTCGCCCAGCTCTTCAGGTGTGGGTTCGCGACCCATTTCCTGCAGCATCTGACGGGAGATGCGGTTGAGCTTGTTGATCGTCTCGATCATGTGCACCGGGATACGGATGGTCCGCGCCTGGTCGGCAATGGAACGAGTGATCGCCTGGCGAATCCACCAGGTGGCGTAGGTCGAGAACTTGTAGCCGCGGCGGTATTCGAACTTGTCCACCGCCTTCATCAGGCCGATGTTGCCTTCCTGGATCAGATCGAGGAACTGCAGGCCGCGGTTGGTGTACTTCTTCGCGATCGAGATGACCAGGCGCAGGTTGGCTTCAACCATCTCTTTCTTCGCACGGCGGGCTTTGGCCTCGCCGATGGACATGCGACGGTTGATGTCCTTGATGTCAGCGATGACCAGGTCGCATTCCTGTTCCAGCTCGATCAGCTTCTGCTGGCAGCGAACGATGTCTTCCTTGCGGTTGCCGATGGCTTCGGCGTACTTGCCTTTGCCGGAAGCCAGCTGCTCGGCCCAGTCGAGATTGGTCTCGTTGTTCGGGAACTGACGCAGGAAGTCGGCGCGCGGCATGCGGGCGTCACGCACGCACAGCTGCATGATGGCGCGTTCCTGGGCGCGGATCTGGCTCAGGGCGTTGCGAACGCGCTCGACCAGTGCGTCGTACTGCTTGGGTACGAGCTTGATCGGCATGAACAGGATGGCGAGTGCTTCGAGCTCCTCGACGGCCTGCTGGCTGGCGCGGCCGTGCTTCTTCAGCGCCTTCTTGGCTTTCTCCAGCTGCTCGGCGACTGCGCCGAAACGCATACGCGCGACCTCGGGGTCCGGGCCGCCATCGCCTTCTTCCTCTTCGCTGTCGGAGTCGTCCTCTTCCTCATCATCCTTGTCGTCGGCCGCCGGCTTCGCGGTGGTCTGCGGAGTTTCCGGCTCGACCTCCTGAGGACCAGCGGCGCCGTCGTCGTCAGGGTCGATGTAACCGCTGAGGATGTCAGACAGGCGGCCACCTTCGGTCGTCACTCGCTCATAGTCGGCGAGAATGCTGTCGACGGTGCCGGGGAAGTGAGCGATGGCGCTCATCACTTCGCGAATGCCTTCCTCGATGCGTTTGGCGATTTCGATCTCGCCTTCGCGGGTCAGCAGTTCGACCGTGCCCATTTCACGCATGTACATGCGAACGGGATCGGTGGTTCGGCCGATGTCGGTCTCGACCGCAGCGAGTGCGGCTGCGGCCTCTTCGGCAGCGGCTTCATCGGTATCGGCTTCGGCCAGCAACAGGGCATCGGCATCCGGGGCAACCTCGAATACATTGATACCCATGTCATTGATCATGCGAATGATGTCTTCCACCTGTTCCGGATCGGAAATATCCTCCGGTAGGTGGTCGTTGACCTCTGCGTAAGTCAGGTAACCCTGCTCACGGCCACGCTGGATCAACTCTTTGAGGCGGGACTGCTGTTGCGCTTTTCCGGACATATAACCCTATCCACTGAAGGTTCTGGCGGGCTGAAAACAAGCTGAGCATTATAGCCGAGCTAGGACCTCAGACGCCAGTTGAGGTCGGTGTAGCGGGTATTGCATTACGGCTCAGCAGGTTACGCAGTTGGTCTTTTTCCTCTGCGCTGAGTTCACCTTGGCGAGCCTTACGCAGCAGGCTTTCGAGTCGGCGTTCCCGCTGTCGGGCGGCAAGGCTATTAATGGTGTCGAAAAACTGCTGTTCAAGGTTATCGGCCGAGATCAGCCATTCTTTCTCTGCAAGTGCGCGTAAAAGTCGCCCTTGGTCGGTTCCATGCCAGCGGGCAATCAGCTGCAGGCTGCGCAGCTTCGGGTTCTTCTGCAGCGTGCCAAGCAGAGCAACGAGCAATTGTGCGTATGTGTCGTCTTCTGCGGCGAAATGGCTGACGTCCTCGACCTTCTGTGCTAGCTCCGGATGGTGCAGCAACGTCCGCAGCGTGGTCAGGGTCGGCGGCTCGACGGTAGCTGGCGTACGCGGACCGCGAGGTTTGGAGTCTGGTCGCTGCCCGGATTTTTTCCAGTCTTTCTTCCATTCCTTTTTTTCGCCGCGTTGTGGCTTGGGCGCTTCGGGAGGTTGGAAGTAGTCGGTCTCGGCGTAGTGCGAACCCGTGTCGTAATAGGCGGCGTCGTCGTACTCGACCGAGTTGCTGCTGGGAGCGGTGGTTGGCGCTGCTGCCATATGCTGCAGTGCTTCCCCGTTCAGACCAGTGATCTCGGTGAGACGCTGGCGCATCAATGCGCGCAGGTTTGCACCGGGAATCTTTTCGATAAGCGGCGCTGCCAGGGTGGCCAAGTGGGCCTTGCCTTCCAGTGAGCGTGGATCGGCTTCGTCGCTCAGTTGCTGGAAGAAGTAATCGGCCAGTGGCTGTGAGTGCTGCTGAATGCGCGCGCGAAAAGCATCGGTGCCCTCGGCGCGGACCAGTGTGTCCGGGTCCTCTCCGTCGGGCAGGAACAGAAAGCGCGCCCGGCGGCCATCCTGCAGGTTCGGTAGCGTGGCTTCCAGTGCTCGCCAGGCGGCTTTGCGTCCGGCCGCGTCGCCATCGAAGCAGAACAGCACGCTGGGTACGATGCGGAACAGGCGCTTGAGATGCTCTTCGCTGGTTGCCGTACCAAGGGTGGCCACGGCGTTGCGCAGGCCTTGCTGGGCCAGTGCAATGACGTCCATGTAGCCCTCGACCACCATGATCTCGTCGAGATCTCGGTTGGCCTGCCGCGCTTCGTAAAGGCCGTAGAGTTCCTGGCCCTTGTGGAATACCGGGGTTTCCGGCGAATTCAGGTACTTGGGCTTGTCGTCGCCCAGAACGCGACCGCCGAAGGCAATGACCCGGCCGCGGCTGTCGCGGATGGGGAACATCACGCGATCGCGGAAGCGGTCGTAGCGTTTGCCGTTCTCGGCGTTCTCGATCAGCAGGCCGGCGTCGATCAGCGCTTTCTGTTGCAGCGCATCGCCGCCGAGATGCTTCATCAGGTTGTCCCAGCCGGGCGGGGCGAAGCCCAATCCGAAATCCCGGGCAATCACGCCGGACAGGCCGCGGCCCTTGAGGTACTCCACGGCCGACTTGCGGGTAGCGTGGCTTTTCAGGGCTTGGCGGTAGTAATCGGCGGCGGCAGCCAGCAGTGGGTAGAGCGGCGAATCGACCGGCTGGCGTGGCTTGTGTTTGCGGCCGCTTTCCTCGTGGGGGACTTCCATTCCCGCGCGCTTGGCCAGTTCCTCGACTGCCTGGGGGAAGTCCAGCTGGTCGTGGTCCATGACGAAGCCCAGCGCATTGCCGCCAGCGCCGCAGCCGAAGCAATAGTAGAACTGCTTGTCCGGACTGACGCTGAACGAGGGCGTCTTTTCCTTGTGAAAAGGGCAGAGGGCGCTGTAGTTCTTGCCGGCCTTTTTCAGTTGGATGCGCGAGCCGACCACCTCGACGATGTCGGAGCGGTTGAGCAGGTCGTCGATGAAGGATTGGGGGATCAGGCCGGCCATAGAGGTATCAGATTACGCTCGCATTGCATGAGCCGGAAATGAAAAAACTCCGGCCTTTCGCCGGCTGGCGAAGCGGAGTAAGCATGCAATGCAAAGCCCGGCCTGAGCCGGGCTTGATGCGACGTCAGCTGTACTGGATTAGTACAGGCGGACGCTGCGGCGCTGCTCGCGCTGCACTTTCTTGGCGTGACGCTTGACTGCAGCGGCAGCCTTGCGCTTGCGCTCGGAAGTCGGCTTCTCGTAGAACTCGCGCGAGCGGACTTCGGCCAGAACGCCTGCTTTTTCGCAGGAACGCTTGAAGCGACGCAGTGCTACGTCGAAGGGTTCATTCTCTTTAACTTTGACAGCGGGCATCCAGGACTTACCTTCACTTGAT
>Ga0154485_1136_pt1 | contig 50807 bp, 53 predicted proteins | sample RifGroC2_FD_115964 | JGI IMG/M metagenome (GOLD analysis project Ga0154485, IMG submission 115964) | Pseudomonadales bacterium GWC2_63_15
AATCTCATCGCCGATGTTCAGCGAGTTGTCGTTACCAACCAGGCGCAATTCTTCGATCTTGGCTTGCAGGTCGGCGATCGGCTGTTCGAAATCCAGGAAATTCGGGTTCATAGGCATCCGTCATGCGTCGACGGCCAGGCGGCCGGGAGGCTGTTCCGTTTTTTGCGCCTTACCTTACGGGACGGGCGCATTCAGGTCGAACAAAAATTGTTCTGAACCATGACCCGGTCATCACCGGGCCGTTCGGGTCGGACCCGGAAAGCGCCATCGGCGACCTTCCGGGCCTCGGCCCTCTATCGGTATTGCAGGAAGACGTTGTCGCGTCCGAACTGGTCACGCAATGCCTGAATCAAGTTGTCGGCCGGGTCGATCCGCCAGGCTTCACCGAACTGCAGCAGGGCGCGCGCGTCACGACCGGTGTATTCCAGCGTAATCGGGCAGGCCCCGCGATGACGGCCACAGACCTCGGCCAGCCAACGCATGCGCTCACCCTTGAGCGCTTCACCAGCGACCTTGACCCGTAGACTTTCGGCGAGCCCGGTGCGCGCCTCTTCCAGGCTCATCACCCGCTTGGCGCGCAGCCGCAGGCCACCGGAAAAGTCATCGTTGCTTACCTCGCCCTCCACCACGACCAGCGCATCGGTTTGCAACAACGCCTGAGCAGTATTGAAAGCCTCGGCGAACAGTGACGCCTCGATGCGCCCCGAGCGGTCATCCAGGGTGATGAAACCCATCTTGTCGCCCTTCTTGTTCTTCATTACCCGCAGATTGACGATCAGGCCTGCAATGGTCTGCTCGCCACGCGCCGGACGTAGATCGACGATGCGCTGGCGTGCGAAGCGCCGCACCTCGCCCTCGTATTCATCGATCGGGTGACCAGTGAGATAGAGGCCAAGGGTGTCCTTTTCACCTTTAAGACGCTCCTTCAGAGACAGCTCGCGCGCCTTGCGGTGGTTGGCGTAGACGTCAGCTTCGGGCTCGGCGAACAAGCCGCCAAACAGGTCCATGTGGCCGCTCTCAGCGCTGCGCGCCGTTTGCTCCGCGGCCTGCACTGCTTCTTCCATCGCCGCCAGCAAAACCGCCCGATTGCGGTCGATGTTGGCCTGATAGGCCTTGACCTCTTCGAAGAAATACGGACCCAGACGATCCAGCGCACCGGAGCGAATCAGCGCCTCAAGGGTACGCTTGTTGATCCGTTTCAGGTCGATCCGCGCGCAGAAGTCGAATAGGTCCTTGAATGACCCACCTTCGGCACGACATTCAGCGATGGCCTCGACCGGCCCCTCGCCCACGCCCTTGACTGCACCTAGGCCATAGACGATACGGCCGTCATCGTTGACTGTGAACTTGAACTCGGAAATGTTTACATCGGGCGGGTCGATGCGCAGCTTCATGCTGCGGCATTCCTCGATGAGGATCACCACCTTGTCGGTATTGTGCATATCCGCCGAGAGCACGGCAGCCATGAACGGCGACGGGTAGTGCGCCTTGAGCCAGGCCGTCTGGTAGGAAACCAGACCGTAGGCCGCCGAGTGCGACTTGTTGAAACCGTAACCGGCGAACTTCTCTACTAGGTCGAAGATGTTGCCTGAGAGTTCTTTGTCGATGCCATTGTTGGAACAGCCTTCGATGAAACCACCGCGCTGCTTGGCCATCTCCTCGGGCTTCTTCTTGCCCATGGCGCGGCGCAGCATGTCCGCACCACCCAGCGTATAGCCGGCCATGACCTGTGCGATCTGCATCACCTGTTCCTGGTACAGGATGATGCCGTAGGTGGGCTTGAGCACTGGCTCCAGCCCGGCGTACTGGTAGTCCGGGTGTGGATAGGAGACTTCGGCACGCCCGTGCTTGCGGTTGATGAAGTCGTCCACCATGCCCGATTGCAACGGACCGGGACGGAACAGCGCCACCAGTGCGATCAGGTCTTCCAGGCAGTCGGGCTTGAGCTTTTTGATCAACTCCTTCATACCGCGGGATTCGAGCTGAAAAACCGCAGTGGTCTCGGCCTTCTGCAGCAACTGGTAGGTTGGCTTGTCATCCAGCGGGATGAAGTCGATGTTGATCGGCTCCAGGCCCTTCTTGGCCTGTTCGCGGTTGATGGTTTCCAACGCCCACTTGATGATGGTCAGCGTCCGCAGGCCGAGGAAGTCGAACTTCACCAGACCGGCCTGCTCGACGTCGTCCTTGTCGAACTGGGTCACCAGGCCGCCACCCTCCTCGTCGCAGGCGATCGGCGCGAAGTCGGTGAGCTTGGTTGGCGCGATCACCACACCACCGGCGTGCTTACCGGTACCGCGAGTAATACCTTCGAGCTTGAGCGCCATCTCCCAGATTTCCCGGGCGTCCTCGTCAACGGCGAGGAAGTCGCGCAGCGGCTCCTCCATTTCGTAGGCCTTTTCCAGCGTCATGCCGACTTCGAAGGGAATCATCTTCGACAACCGATCAGCCAGGCCGTAGGACTTGCCCTGCACCCGCGCCACGTCGCGCACCACGGCCTTGGCCGCCATGGTGCCGAAGGTGATGATCTGGCTGACCGCATTACGGCCATATGCCTCGGCCACGTAATCGATGACCCGGTCGCGACCATCCATGCAAAAGTCGACGTCGAAGTCGGGCATGGAAATACGTTCGGGGTTGAGGAAGCGCTCGAACAGCAGGTCATAGGCCAGCGGATCGAGGTCGGTGATCTTCAGCACGTAGGCGACCAGTGAGCCGGCACCCGAGCCACGGCCTGGGCCGACCGGTACGCCGTTGTTCTTCGCCCACTTGATGAAGTCCATAACGATCAGGAAGTAACCGGGGAAGCCCATCTGGATGATGGTGCCCAGCTCGAACTCAAGGCGATCGATGTAGACCTGCTTCTTCGCCTCGTAGTCAGGAGTGTCCTTGGGTAGCAGCACCTCAAGGCGTTCTTCCAGCCCTTCGAACGACACCTGACGCAGGTAGTCGTCGATGGTCATGCCCTCGGGCACGGGGAAGTTCGGCAGGAAGTAGGTGCCCAACTGCACTTCGATGTTGCAGCGCTTGGCGATCTCGACGGTGTTTTCCAGCGCCTCGGGGAGGTCGCTGAACAGCTCGGCCATCTCTGCCGGAGTCTTCAGATACTGCTGATCAGAGTAGGTACGCGGCCGCCGCGGATCGTCCAGAGTTCGGCCTTCACCGATGCATACGCGGGTCTCGTGGGCCTCGAAGTCTTCCTGCTTGAGGAAACGCACGTCGTTCGTCGCGACCAGCGGCGTACCGCTGCGCTCGGCGAGCGCGACTGCAGCGTGCAGATACTCTTCGTCATTGACCCGGCTGGTGCGCTGAACTTCCAGGTAGAAGCGGTCGGCAAACACATCGCGCCATTCAGCCAGACGCGATTCGGCCAGTGCTTCGTCGCCATTGAGCAGCGCCTGGCCGACCTCTCCTTCCCTGGCGCCAGACAAGGCGATCACACCTTCGGCGGCCTGCTTGACCCAGTCACGCTCGATGATCACCAGATCGTTGCGCTGGCCTTCGGTCCAGCCGCGAGAGATCAACTCGGTGAGATTGCGATACCCCTTGGGATTCATCGCCAGCAAGGTCAAGCGGCTGAGAGGACCGTCCTCGTCACAACCAGCCATCCAGATATCGGCACCGCAAATCGGCTTTATGCCGGCGCCCTGCGCGGCTTTATAGAACTTGACCAGCGAGCACATATTGCTCATGTCGGTCACCGCCACTGCCGGCATGCCACCTGCCGCGACCGCCTTGATCAGCGGCTTGACCCGAACCAGCCCATCGACCAGCGAGTACTCGGTATGCAGACGTAGATGGACGAAGGAAACAGGCATGAACAGACCTTGAGCTGGCAGAACGACAAGCGCGGGATTGTACCGGAAAGCACGGACGGGCTGGCGACCGCGCTAACGGTAGCCGACACGGCAAAAGGGTGTTCGGCGGCCCAGGACCTCATGAAGCACCTGGCTGGCCCGTACAGTTACCAGCTAGACCAGCAGTACGCTGGCCGGGATGTCGGTCTCGACAACTGTCTGCTCAAGCAGCGTACGCACGGGGGCGAAAGAGCGCCGATGAATGGGCGTTGGTCCTAGCCGACGAAGCGCCTCCAGATGGCTTGGAGTCGGATAACCCTTGTGCCCGGCCAGCCCATAACCCGGATAGCAGAGATCCAGGGCCTGCATTTCGCGGTCACGACTGACCTTGGCCAGGATGGATGCCGCAGCGATAGCCGGCACCTGACCGTCGCCCTGGATCACCGGTGCGCTGGGCACGTTCAGCTGAGGGCACCGATTGCCATCGATGAGTGCCAGCCGCGGCGTGACACTCAGTCCATCAACCGCACGCTGCATGGCGAGCATCGTGGCGTGAAGGATATTCAGCTGATCGATCTCTTCGACCTCCGCTCGGGCAATGCACCACGCCACCGCCTTTTCGCAGATCTCGTCGAACAACGCTTCACGACGGGCTTCGCTCAGCTTTTTCGAGTCGTTGAGGCCTTCGATCGGACGCGCCGGATCGAGGATCACTGCGGCGGTCACTACAGGACCACACAGCGGCCCGCGCCCGACCTCGTCGACGCCGGCAACCAGCTCTTCGACCAGATTGAAATCGAGTCCGAACTGCATCAACGAACTCCAACCAGGCGCAACACAGCATCGGCGGCCTGACTCGACGCATCGCAACGCAGGGTGCGATGAATACTGTCGAAGCCTTCGGTTTGCACGTCACCATCGTCCAGCAGTGGCGACAGAGACTGCGCAAGCGCTTCGGGGGTAGCGGCGTCCTGCAGCAACTCGGGAACCAGCAGACGCTGGGCCAGCAGGTTGGGAAGCGCAACATAGGGGCTCTTCACCAGCCGCCGGAGGATGCGGTAGGTCATTGGCGCTACGCTGTAGGCCACCACCATAGGACGTTTGAACAACAGCGCCTCAAGCGTTGCCGTACCGGAAGCAATCAACACGGCGTTGCAGGCGGCCAATGCCTCATGGGACCGGCCATCGAGCAGGGTCAGCGGCAAATCACGCGTAACCAGCATCTGCTCAAGCTGCAGCCGCCGCTCGGGGCTGGCGCAAGGCATGACAAAACGAATCCCGGGACGCATGGCGCGCAACCGCTCGGCAGCGGAAAGGAACAGATCCCCCAGTCGAGCGACTTCGCCGCCCCTGCTACCGGGCATCAGCGCGACGACCAGGCCATCCGCTGGCAATCCGAGCGCTTGCCGTGCCGCGGCACGATCGGCGCAAAGCGGAATGGCATCAGCCAGGGGATGACCGACGAAGCGAACAGGTACCTGGTGCTCGTCGTAGAACCTGGCCTCGAACGGAAACAGCGTGAGCATCAGATCGCAGGCGTCACGGATCTTCAGTACCCGCTTCTGACGCCAGGCCCAGACCGACGGACTGACGTAGTGCACGGTCTTGATTCCGGCGCGGCGCAGCTTGAGCTCAAGCCCGAGATTGAAGTCCGGTGCGTCTATGCCGATGAATACATCCGGCCGCTGCTGGATCAGCGTGTCCACCAGGCGTTTGCGGCGGGCTAGCAGCTCCGGCAAACGACCGAGCACTTCGACCAGGCCCATCACTGCCAGACGCTCGAGCGGAAAGTACGACTGCAACCCTTCGGCCTGCATGCGCGAGCCGCCGACCCCGATGAATTCGACATTCGCGTGCTGAGCCTTCAGCGCCTGCATCAGGCCCGCACCAAGGATGTCACCGGAGGACTCCCCGGCTACCAAGGCAACCCTGAGCGGCCGGTTCATCTCAGCGGGTGATGCCACGAGTTGAAGCCTGGATCGAGTCGCGGAAGATCGCAACCTCGGGGAATGCCGCTGCACTTTCGGCCAGCTCGGTGAGTGCGGCCTCCACGGTCAACCCCTTGCGGTAGACGACCTTGTAAGCGTTGCGCAGGGCGTGAACGGCTTCGGCGCTGAAGCCACGGCGACGCATGCCCTCGAAGTTCATGCTGCGCGCCTCAGCCGGATTGCCGAACACGGTGACAAACGCCGGTACATCCTTGCCGATCGCCGTGCCCATGCCGGAAAAACTATGGGCGCCGATATGGCAGAACTGATGCACCAGGGTGTAACCGGAGAGAATTGCCCAGTCGCCCACATGGACGTGACCGGCCAGCGCGGTGTTGTTGACCAGAATGCAATGATTGGCGATCACGCTGTCGTGGCCGATGTGAGCATAAGCCATGATCAGGTTGTGATCACCGAGGGTGGTTTCGGAGCGATCCTGCACGGTGCCGCGATGGATGGTGACACCCTCGCGAATCACGTTGTGATCGCCAATCACCAGGCGCGTCGGCTCACCCTTGTACTTCAGATCCGGCGTATCTTCGCCAACCGAGGAGAACTGATAGATGCGATTGTGCCGACCGATACGGGTCGGCCCTTTGATGACCACATGCGACGCGATCACCGTACCCTCGCCAATTTCGACGTCCGGACCAATGATCGACCATGGGCCGACCTGGACGTCATCCGCCAAGCGAGCCGCAGGGTCGATGATGGCGCGAGGGTCGATCAAACTCATATCTTCTGTTCCGCGCAGATGATTTCTGCCGAGCAGACCGGCTTGCCCTCGACGCTGGCACGACAATCGAACTTCCAGATGCCGCGTTTGGCGCTGATGAAGGAAGCTTCCAGGACCAGCTGATCGCCCGGAACCACCGGCTGACGGAAGCGCAGCTTGTCAGAGCCGACGAAATAGTAAAGCGTGCCATCGGCTGGCTTGACGCCCATCATCTTGAAACCAAGCAGACCGGCCGCCTGCGCCATGGCTTCAATGATCAGCACGCCTGGCATGATCGGATGCTGTGGAAAATGCCCATTGAAGAACGGTTCGTTGATGGTCACGTTCTTGTAGGCACGAACGCGCTTGGCCTCGACGTCCATCTCCGTCACACGGTCCACCAGCAGGAACGGGTAGCGGTGAGGCAAATATTCGCGAATCTCGTTGATATCCATCATGTCAGGAAAGAGCCTGTAAAAAAGTATAGGGCCGCCTGCGCTGAAAGCCCGCGCGAGCACTGACAGGCATTAACCCCGAAAAAAAAACCGGATCAGACGGTAAGCTCAGGCATCAGAAGCCGGATTCTGACCCTGAGTCACGGTAGCCAGGCTTTTCTCCAGCTGTTGCAGCCGGCGAGCCATGTCATCCAACTGACGAATACGCGCCGCACTCTTTCTCCAATCGGCAGCATTCTGCATCGCCGTGCCCGAGGAGTAGCTTCCGGGTTCCGTGATCGAGCGCGTGACCATCGTCATACCCGTCACGAACACGTTGTCGCACACTTCGATGTGCCCAACCATGCCGACGCCACCGGCGATCATGCAATTGCGTCCGATCTTGGTGCTACCGGAGATGCCGGCACAGCCAGCCATCGCCGTGTTGTCACCAATCTGCACGTTGTGCGCGATCATGATCTGATTATCTAGCTTCACGCCGTTGCCAATCAGCGTATCGGAAAGGGCGCCGCGGTCGATGGTGGTATTCGAGCCAATCTCCACATCATCCCCGATACGCACACCGCCGATTTGAGCGATCTTCTGCCAGGCACCTTTTTCCTTGGCGAAGCCGAACCCCTCACCACCGATTACGGCACCGGACTGGATCACCACGCGCTTACCGATCTGCACGTCGTGATAAAGCGTGACTCGCGGCGCGAGTCGCCCGCCAGTGCCGATTCGACTACGGGCGCCGACGAATGACTGCGCACCGATCACCACATCCGCCTCGATGGTTGCGCCGGACTCGATCACCACATAGGGACCAATGCTGGCCGACGAATCTACATAAGCATCGGCAGCGACCACCGCCGTCGGGTGAATGCCGCTATTCGCTACCGGTCGAGTCTCGAACAAGTGCGACGCGCGCGCATAAGCCAGATAGGGGTCGCTAACGACAATTGCCGCGCCTTCGTAACCTTCAGCATCAGCGGGAGCCAACAACACCGCGGCGGCCTGGGTGGTCGACAGGTACTTGCGATACTGAGCATTGGCAAGGAAGCTCAAATGCGCCGGGCCCGCCTCCTGCAGGGTAGCGAGCCCGCTAATAGTCTGGTCAGCATCGCCGCGCAGGGTGCCACCCAGTTCCTCGGCCAGCTGGCCGAGTGTATAGACTGCGCCTGCCATATCAGCGCAGCTGATTCATGCGCTCGATGACCTGGCGGGTGATATCGAACTGCGGTTTGACATCCACCACGGCACCACGCTCGAACACCAGGTCGTAGTTGCCCTTCTTGATGACTTCTTCGACAGCCTGATCAAGCTTCGGCTTGAGCTGCTTGAGCATGTCCCGATCCGCCACAGCCTTTGCCTCGTTCAATTCCTTGGACTGGAACTGGAAGTCACGGGCCTTTTGCTTGAATTCGAGCTCCAGACGTTCACGCTCGGCCTGCTGCATCTTGTCGCCGTCCTTGACCAGGCGATCCTGAATACGCTTGGCGTCGCTTTCGAGTGTTTTCAGCTTGCTCAGTTGGGGGCCGAACTTCTTCTCCGCGTCGACCGCGTAACGTTTGGCCGCATCCGACTCAAGCAGCGCCATCTGATAGTTCATGACGGCGATCTTCATTTCGGCAAATGCTGGGGTCGCTACCAGCGCGGCAACGACGAGAAACAGTTGAGTCAACTTACGCACGGTAAACACCACTCCTGAAAGAAAGCACTGAGGCATCACGCCGCAATGTTAGAACGTTTGTCCCAGCGAGAACTGGAATACCTGAGTATCGGCCTCGTCCGGCTTGACCACCGGCATAGCCAGACTGAAGCTCAGCGGGCCCATTGCGGTAATCCAGGTCAGACCGACACCCACCGAGCTGGCCATATCGCCGAAGTCGATATCGCTGCAATTACTCGACTCTGTTGGGCAATTGGTGTTGTACACATTACCTACGTCCCAGAACACCGAGGTACGCAGCGAGCGCTGATCCTTGACGAACGGCATGGGGAACAGCACTTCCAAGCCCCCCTGGATGAGTACGTTACCACCGAACGGCAGAGGATCCTGATCCGGGTCGGCGATGGTGCCTGGGCGCGACCCGTCACTCGGCGTGCTACGAGGGCCGAGGCTGCTATCCTCGAAGCCGCGTACCGAATTGAAGCCGCCGGCATAGTAATGCTCGTAGAACGGCAGGCTCGAGGTCGAGCCATAGGCGTCCCCGTAACCCAGGCGCGTATGCATGCGCAGGGTGTAATCCTTGCTCATCGGTACGAACAGCTGGCCGTTGTAGTCGAGTTTGTAGAAAGACAGGTCGCTACCCGGAATAGTACTTTCGAATACCAGGCTCTGCGAATGGCCGCGAGTGGCGAGCACGCCGCGATTGAGGGTCGACTCGGACCAACCTGCAGATGCCTTGAAGTTGAGGAAGCTGTCGCCCTCCTCCTCCATGAAGTCGAAGATCTCGTCCACGGTATAACGGCCAGTATCAAGATCATCCTGCTGCACAGTCAGGCCGAATGACAGTCGAGACGTCTCGCTGATCGGGTAGCCGATGTTGATGCCGCCACCAAGGCTATCCACCGAATAACTGGAAACGTCGTAATCGAGCTCGTCGTAATCGGTGGTGCGATAGAAGGCGTTATACCCCAGGCTGACACCGTCTTCGGTCCAGTAGGGGTCGACGAAACCGAAGTTGTAACGCGTCTGGTATTCGCTGCGAGTCAAGCCCAGGGAGACCCGGTTACCGGTACCGAGGAAGTTGTTCTGGCTGATGGAGCCACCCAGAATCAGGCCTGCGTTCTGCGCAAAACCGATGCTGGCCATGATCGAACCGGACGGTTGCTCCTCGACGCTGTAGTTGACGTCGATCTGATCATCCGTACCTGGGACCTGCGGAGTTTCTACGTTCACTTCCTTGAAGAAGCCCAGGCGCTCGAGACGAGTCTTGGATTGGTCGATCAAATAGGTCGACGCCCAACCACCTTCCATCTGGCGCATCTCGCGACGCAGCACTTCATCTTCGGTCTTGGTATTCCCGCGGAAATTGACGCGATTGACGTACGCACGCTTACCCGGATCGACGACGAACGTGATCGACACCGTATTGTCTTCGTCGTGAGCTTCAGGAACACCGTTGACGTTGGCAAAGGTATAGCCTTCGTTACCCAAGCGCCGTGTAATAAGCTCGGAGGTGGTAGTCATCACCTTGCGCGAGAACACCTGACCTTCTTTTGCCAGCAACAGCGCCTCGATCTCTTCCTGCGGAACCTTGAGATCACCGCTCAGCTTGACGTCGCGCACGGTATAGCGCTCGCCTTCGTCGATGTTCACGGTGACATAGACGTGCTTCTTGTCTGGCGTTATGGATACCTGGGTCGAGGTGATATCCATGTTGATGTAACCGCGATCCAGGTAATACGAGCGCAGGCGTTCCAGGTCACCGGAGAGCTTTTCACGCGCGTACTTGTCGTCGTTGCGGAAGAACGACAGCCAGTTCGTGGTCTTCAGCTCGAACAGATCCACCAGATCTTCGTCCGCGAAGACAGAGTTGCCCACGATATTGACGTGCTTGATCGCCGCCACCGAGCCTTCGTTGATCTTGATCTTCAACGCCACCCGATTACGCGGCTGCGAAATGACCTCGGTTTCGATGGTCGCCGAATAGCGCCCCTGGGCAACGTACTGGCGCTGCAGTTCATTACGTACACCCTCGAGCGTGGCCTGCTGAAAGATTTCCCCTTCGGCCAGACCGGACTGCTGCAAACCTGACAGCAGATCTTCGGTCTTGATCGCCTTGTTGCCTTCGATCTCGATGCCGGAAATGGATGGTCGCTCGACTACGCTGATGACCAGCACATCGCCATCCCGCCCCAGCTGAATATCCTGAAAGAAACCGGTTCGAAAGAGCGCACGAGTGGCATCGACGAGGCGATTGTCATCGGCAGGCTCACCCACGTTCAAAGGCAGAGCGCCGAATACGCTGCCGGCGGAAACCCGCTGCAGGCCATTGACCCGGATATCGGAAATAGTGAAGGACTCAGCGTGAACTTCGGCGATCATCAATGCGGAGATAACCGCAGGTAGCAGCAGACGTTTCATGAAGTCCTTTCTTATTCAAACCTGATAAATGAACCGGCGATTCGGCATGGCGACACTACGGATTCGGCATTACAGACGGCCAAGGTCATTGACCAGTGCAAGCAGCATCACCCCAACCACCAGGCTGATGCCGATCTGTACTCCCCATCCCTGTACCCGCTCCGACAGAGGACGTCCGCGGACCCACTCGACGAGATAGAAGAGCAGATGGCCGCCATCGAGCACCGGGATAGGCAATAGATTGAGAACCCCCAGACTAATGCTCAGATAGGCGAGGAAATTGAGGAAATCCCCCAGCCCCGACTGGGCAGAAGCGCCCGCCACTTTAGCAATGGTTATCGGACCGCTCAAGTTTTTTACCGAGAGCTCCCCGAAGAGCATTTTCTTCAGCGAATCGAGGGTCAGCAGGCTCATGGTCCAGGTGCGCCTTACGCCTTCGACCACCGCTTCAAGAGGCCCGAAGCTGACTTCGCGCAGCATTTCCGCTGGCCATTCACCACCTTCGACACCCGCCCCCAGATAACCGCGGCGCGCATCGCCTTCGCCACGCGCGGCCAGCGTCAACGACACATCGAGTCGCTCACCGGCGCGCTCCACCTGCAGCGATACCGGCTCACCGGGCAGTACCTTGACTGCGTCGATCACCTGCTGCCAATCGTCCAGTGGCTGCTGATCCATACTCAACAGGCGGTCGCCGAGACGAATACCTGCGGCCTGGGCCGGGCCTTCAGGATCCAACTGAGCGACCACTGGGACAATCTGAGGGCGCCAGGGTCTGATTCCGAGCGAGGTGATCGGGTCCGGCTCCTCCACGCCTTTCAGCCAATTTTGCAACGGGATCTGCAGGTGCTGCTCGCCAGAACCGCCAAGCTCTCGCACCGTCATATCGAGCTGACCGCTCTCGCCCAGGCGCCGTACCAACTGTAGATTGACCTCGGACCAGCCACTGACTGGCTTGCCATTGACCGCAACGATCTCCTGATCGACCGCCATCCCCGCCTGAGCAGCGAGACTGCCTGGCACGACAGCACCGACAACAGGCCGCACCTGTTCGCTGCCAAGCATCGCCAGCAGCCAGAAGAACACCATAGCTAACAGGAAATTGGCCAACGGCCCGGCGGATACGATAGCGAAGCGCTGGCGGACGCTCTTGCGATTGAATGCACTGTCGAGCAAAGCGGGAGGCACGTCGCCCTCACGTTCGTCGAGCATCTTGACGTAACCGCCAAGCGGTATCGCAGCGATGACGAACTCGGTGCCCTGCCGGTCATGCCAGCGAAGCAGCGGACTACCGAAGCCAACGGAGAATCGCAGCACCTTCACGCCACAGCGACGGGCAACCCAGAAATGACCGAATTCGTGAAAGGTCACCAACACCCCGAGCGCAACGAGGGTGCCGATGATCATGTAGAGCGCGCCCATATTTTCCTCCGGGAGTGGGTCTGGTTGACGTTTCGCTGCAAGCCGCGAGGCCGGCAGACCCTATCGCCCGCGGCAGCTCAACCAGTGGTCGGCAGTTTCACGAGCCTGGTTGTCAGCTGCCAGTACATCTTCAAGGCAGACAGTCGGAACCGATGCCTCTCGATTCAACACGTCGTCGATGATACTCGCGATCTCGGTGAAGCGGATGCGTCGATTGAGAAAGGCGTCAACCGCCACTTCGTTCGCGGCATTGAGCATCGCCGGCGCCGTGCCACCGGTCTCCGCGGCCAGGCGAGCAAGCCGCAGACAAGGGAAGCGCAAGCTGTCCGGCGCCTGGAAATCCAGTCGCCCAACCTGCAACAGATCCAGCGCCGACACACCGGAATCGATTCGCTCCGGCCATGCCAGCGCATGCGCAATCGGCGTACGCATGTCGGGATTGCCGAGTTGCGCGAGCACCGAACCATCCACGTAGTCCACCATAGAGTGGATAACGCTTTGCGGGTGAATCACCACCTCGACCTGATCTGGTCGCGCGTTGAACAACCAACAGGCCTCGATCAGCTCAAGCCCCTTGTTCATCATGCTGGCCGAATCCACGGAAATCTTGCGCCCCATCGACCAGTTGGGATGAGCGCAGGCCTGCTCCGGCGACACATCCGCCAGAAGCTGCGGCGCAATATCTCGAAACGGCCCGCCAGAAGCGGTGAGCAATATCCGCCGCACACCGACAGCACCAAGCCCACGGGCATAATTGGATGGCAAGCATTGAAAAATCGCGTTGTGTTCGCTATCGATCGGCAGCAACACCGCATCGCTATCGTGCAGTGCCTGCATGAACAACGCGCCGGACATTACAAGCGCTTCCTTGTTCGCCAGCAACACTCGCTTGCCTGCCCGCACAGCGGCGAGAGTCGGCTTCAGCCCAGCGGCACCGACGATTGCAGCCATCACGACATCGACCTTGGGATGGCCCGCCACCTCGCTCAAACCGCCCTCGCCGCTCAGCACTCGGGTGGCAACGCCATCGGACTGCAACTGCCCCTGCAGCACGCCGGCTTGCGCTTCATCACCGACCACTGCATAGCTCGGACGATGCTTGAGGCAGAGCGAACGCAGGTCGGCGAGCCGGCTGAAGCCGGTCAGCGCAAATACGCTATAGCGATCGGGATGACGAGCGATGACATCCAATGTGCTAAGTCCGATCGAACCGGTCGCCCCCAGCACGGTTATCTGTAGAGGTCGTGTCACAGCACGCCCCAGCCAGCAAGCCAAAGAAGCACCGCAAAGATCGGAATGGCCGCGGTAAGACTGTCTATGCGATCCATTACACCGCCATGCCCGGGCAGCAGCTGACTGCTGTCCTTGATGCCCGAGCTACGCTTGAACATGCTCTCGGTGAGGTCACCGATCACCGAGATCAACACCACCACCGCTGCACCCAGCAGCGCTAGCACCAGCTCTCGCACCGACCAGCCGCGGTAAATGCCGACCGCCAGCGTGATCAGCAGACTGGTCAACAGGCCACCTATCAGCCCCTCCCAGCTCTTGCCAGGACTGACCTGCGGTGCAAGCTTGCGCTTGCCGAACGTCTTGCCGGAGAAATACGCCCCGATATCCGCAGCCCAGACCAGAATCATCACGGCAAGGATCAACCAGTTACCCAATGGCCATTGCTTGAGCACAACCAGTGCCTGCCACGACGGAAGCAGAATCGCCAGACCGATCACCAGACTGCCAGCGGAGCCACCCCAGAGACGACTGCTCTTCGGATAGGTCAACACCAGATAGGTTGCTGCCAGCCACCAGAGCACGGCGAGCGCCAACAACCAGGGGGCCAGTGCCGGAAGTTGATACAGCACGGCAAGCAGCACCACGACCAGCGCCGCATAAGCGATTCTCACCGGCTGGCCCGCGAATCCAGCCAACCGGGCCCACTCCCAGGCACCTAGCGCAACGACCAGCCCAATGAAGATGGCGAAAGCGAGTCCATGAAGGAGAAAGAACCCAATGATCGCGACGGGCAGAAGGATGGCGGCGGTGATGATGCGCTGCTTCAGCATTCGGCCTTGACCTCGCTTTCGACCTGTTCGCCCGTCTTGCCAAATCGCCGCTGTCGAGTAGCGAAATCGGCGAGCGCCTTGCGCATGGCAACGTGCTTGAAGTCGGGCCAATAAAGATCGGAAAAATACAGTTCCGCGTAGGCGAGCTGCCAAAGCAGGAAATTGCTGATGCGCCGCTCACCGCCGGTGCGAATGCACAGATCGGGCAACGGCATGTCGCCGGTCGCCAGATAGCTCTGAAACAGAGCAGGCGTAATTTCCGCCGGATTCAGACGCCCGGACTGCGCCTCGGCAGCCAAGTGCTGAGCCGCCTGAAGAATGTCCCACTGCCCACCGTAATTGGCGGCAACCTGGAGGACGAAACGATGATTGGCGGAAGTCATCTCTTCCACCTCCAGCATCGCGGCCTGCAATTCGGGATGGAAACGGGCACGATCCCCGATGATGCGCAGGCGAATGCCGTTCTCATCGAGCTTGCGCGCCTCACGCCGCAACGCCGACAGGAACAGTTCCATCAGCGCACCGACTTCATCTGCCGGGCGCTGCCAGTTCTCGCTGGAGAACGCAAACAGTGTCAGCACCTCGACGCCGGAATCGGCGCAGACCTCAATCACGGCGCGAACCGCGTCGACACCGGCTTTATGCCCGGCCACACCGGGCAGCAAACGCCTCTTCGCCCAGCGATTGTTGCCATCCATGATGATCGCCACGTGACGGGGTACATTCCGCCCGGCGATCTGCCTGACCTTTTCCATGAACAACTCTACTTGCGCTAAAACACGCTGCGAACCAAAAGAAAAAGCTGCAAGCAACAGCTCTGGGGCATCTGCACTGTCGCATCACGAACCGGCCCCCGATTCAGGACACGACAGCAGCGATTCGATGCCGGCCTTATACGGCCATCAGGTCGCCTTCTTTGGCTTCGAGGGCCTTGTCGATCTCGGCAACGTACTTGTCGGTTAGCTTCTGGACGTCATCCTGGCCACGACGTTCCTCGTCCTCACTGATTTCCTTTTCCTTGACCAGGTCCTTCAGCTGCGCGATCGCATCACGGCGGATGTTGCGCACTGCGACTCGGGCGTTCTCGGCCTCTGCGCGGGCCTGCTTGGTGTAGCCCTTGCGGGTCTCCTCGGTCAGCGCGGGCATCGGCACACGAATCGTGGTGCCAGCGGTGGCCGGATTCAGCCCCAGGTCCGAGGTCATGATCGCCTTCTCTACCGCCTGGATCATGCTCTTGTCGAACACTGTCAATGCCAGAGTGCGGGAGTCTTCGGCGATTACGTTGGCAACCTGACGCAGCGGAGTGTCGGAACCGTAATAGGAGACCATAACGCTATCGAGAATACTGGGATGCGCACGGCCGGTACGGATCTTGGCGAAGGCATGGTCCAGCGATTCCAGGGTTTTCTTCATGCGCTCCTGCGCGTCTTGCTTGATCTCGTTGATCATTCTTTCGATTCCTCGATCAGGGTTCCTTCAGCGCCACCTAGCACGATGTTGAGCAGGGCGCCGGGCTTGTTCATGTTGAAGACCCGCAGCGGCATGTTGTGGTCACGGCACAGACAGATGGCTGTCAGATCCATCACGCCAAGCTTGCGATCCAGCACTTCGTCGTACGTGAGCTCGGCAAATTTCTCCGCATTCGGATCCTTGAACGGATCTGCGGTGTAAACACCATCGACCTTGGTGGCCTTGAGCACGACATCCGCCTGGATTTCGATCGCACGCAGACAGGCGGCCGAGTCGGTGGTGAAGAATGGGTTGCCGGTACCGGCGGAGAAAATAACCACCTCGCCGGTCTTCAAATGACGCATCGCCTTGCGACGGTCATAGTGATCAGTCACACCGACCATGGAAATGGCAGACATGACCAGCGCCGGGATGTTCGAACGCTCAAGCGCGTCGCGCATGGCCAGCGCGTTCATCACAGTGGCCAGCATACCCATATGGTCGCCGGTGACGCGATCCATACCGGCCGCCGAGAGCGCAGCACCACGAAAGAGGTTGCCACCACCGATGACCAGTCCGACCTCGACGCCGATGCCCACCAACTGGCCGACTTCCAGAGCCATACGGTCAAGGACCTTGGGATCTATGCCAAAGTCTTCGGAGCCCATCAGGGCCTCGCCGCTCAATTTGAGCAGAATGCGTTTATAGCGAGGATTGCGTGCACTCATCTGCTGAGCCATTGGCGTGTTATCTCCTGCGGCGTGCTGTGATCAAGTCTGAATGACTCAGACCAAAAAATATCTGCGCTTTGACAGCTCAACCCGGGGTTGGTGCCAGGCGATGACTATATCGTGACAAAAAAACAATTCCGCTGCCCAATTCGACAAAGAGGCCGCGCGCGTGAGCGGGCAGCCTCTTTGCCAGAACCACCGAAGCGGCCTTATTTCTTGGTCGCAGCGACCTGAGCAGCAACTTCGGCAGCAAAGTCGACTTCGGCCTTCTCGATGCCCTCGCCTACTTCGTAGCGAACAAAGGATACGATTTCGGCACCAGCTTTCTTGGCCAGGTCACCAACCTTGATTTCCGGGTTCTTGACGAACGCCTGCTCAACCAGGCTGGCTTCGGCCAGGAACTTGTTGATACGGCCCTTGACCATGTTCTCGACGATGTTTTCCGGCTTGCCGGCGATCTTGTCGGCATTGAGCTGCAGGAAGATTTCCTTTTCCTTGGCAACCAGCTCTTCGGAAACATCAGCCGGGCTCAGAACTGCAGGATTGCTGGCAGCCACGTGCATGGCGATATCCTTGGCCAGCTCGGCATCGCCACCCTTCAGGGTGACCAGCACACCGATGCGGTGACCGTGCAGATAGGCACCAACCACTTCACCTTCCACTGCGGTCAGGCGACGGATGTTGACGTTCTCGCCGCACTTGGCGACCAGCGCTTCGCGCGCGGATTCACGAGAAGCGATCAGCGGGGCCACATCGGTCAGCTTCTGCTCGAAGGCCTCGTCCAGGCTTTCCTTGACGAACGCCTTGAAGTCATCCTGCAGAGCCAGGAAGTCAGTCTGCGAGTTGACTTCGATGATCAGACCACGGCCACCCTCGACGCGAACGGCGATCGAGCCCTCGGCAGCGATGTTGCCCGACTTCTTGGCGGCCTTGATGGCGCCCGAGGCACGCATGTCGTCAATCGCCTTTTCGATGTCACCACCAGCGGCGACCAGAGCCTTCTTGCACTCCATCATGCCCTGACCGGTACGCTCGCGCAGTTCTTTGACCAAGGCTGCAGTGATTTCTGCCATGTTGGGAATCCTCTCGATTTGGTTTCTAAACCACTCACCCAATACACGGGTGATCAATTCGCAAGAGACAAAAAGGGGGCCTAGCCCCCTTTTTGTTCATCGGGTGTCACGCTGCAGTGCGCCGCACTCAGCCCTGAGCCGCTTCGGAAGCAACTTCCTCGACGAACTCGTCAGCGCCACCGGCACCGTTCTGGCGACCGCGCAGAACAGCGTCAGCCATGGAGCCGAGGTAGAGTTGCACGGCACGGATGGCGTCATCATTACCGGGAATGATGTAGTCAACGCCTTCCGGGCTGCTGTTGGTATCGACGATGCCGATGACCGGGATACCCAGCTTGTTGGCTTCGGAGATAGCGATGCGCTCGTGATCGACGTCGACGACGAACATGGCGTCCGGCAGGCCGCCCATATCCTTGATACCACCCAGGCTGCGCTCGAGCTTCTCGAGATCACGGGTACGCATCAGAGCTTCTTTCTTGGTCAGCTTCTCGAAAGTACCGTCCTGGGACTGCCCTTCCAGCTCACGCAGACGCTTGATGGAGGCGCGGATGGTTTTGTAGTTGGTCAGCATGCCACCCAACCAGCGATGATCGACATACGGCGAGCCACAACGAGCAGCCTCTTCGCGAACGATCTTGCCGGCGGAACGCTTGGTGCCAACGAACAGAATCTTGTTCTTGCCTGCAGCCAGCTTCTCAACGAAACGCAGTGCGTCGTTGAACATCGGCAGGGTTTTTTCCAGGTTGATGATATGGATCTTGTTGCGCGCGCCGAAAATGTATTTATCCATTTTCGGATTCCAGTAACGGGTCTGGTGGCCGAAGTGCACACCGGCCTTCAGCATATCGCGCATAGTGACTTGAGACATGATCAGTCCTCGAATAAGTCGGGTTAGGCCTCCACGCGTCCCGATATCCAACTCTTGCGAGCACCCAGGATACCGTGTCGACACGTGTGTGGGGTTAGGCTCGACGGGGTCTACCCCGCTGAGCGGCGCGTTTTATAGCACAACGACCATCGAGAGGCTACTGCTTTGAACTCTCTACAACAGGCTCAGCGGTGCAATCAGCCCTGACCTGCAGGCCGCAGGCGCTTTGGTTTATCATCGCGACTTCCGTTATTGCCTTCGCCTGCGGGCATACAAGAGGTTTTGCATGACTGTCACCATCAAGACGCCCGAAGATATCGAGAAGATGCGCATTGCCGGGCGCCTCGCCGCCGAAGTTCTCGAGATGATCGGCGAGCACGTCAAGCCAGGCGTCACCACCGAGGAACTCGACCGCCTTTGCCACGAGCATATCGTCAACGTTCAGCAGGCCATTCCCGCTCCGCTGAACTACAAGGGCTTTCCCAAATCGATCTGCACCTCGATCAACCACGTTGTCTGCCACGGCATCCCGAACGACAAGCCGCTGAAAGACGGCGACATCCTCAACATCGATATCACTGTGATCAAGGACGGCTATCACGGCGACACCAGCAAGATGTTCATGGTCGGCAAGGTGCCCGAGTGGGCCGATCGCCTCTGCCAGGTCACTCAGGAATGCCTCTATAAAGGCATCGAGCTGGTTCGCCCAGGTGCACGACTCGGGGACATCGGTGAAGTCATCCAGAAACATGCCGAGAAGAATGGGTTCTCCGTGGTCCGCGAATACTGTGGCCACGGCATCGGCAAGGTCTTCCATGAGGAGCCGCAGGTTCTGCATTACGGCCGTGCCGGCACCGGCATGGAGCTCAAGGAAGGCATGACCTTCACCATCGAGCCGATGATCAACCAGGGTCGCTCGGAAACCCGCCTGCTTGGCGATGGCTGGACCGCGATCACCAAGGATCGCAAGCTGTCGGCGCAATGGGAGCACACCATCCTGGTGACCGCCGACGGCTACGAGATCTTCACTCTGCGCAGCGACGACACCATCGCTCGCACCTCTGCCTGAGATTTCACAGCCGCAGCCCCCACGGGAGGACGTTCGCATGCCCCAGGTTGACCCGGAGCTGTTTGACCGCAGCCAGTTTCAGGCGGAGCTGGCTCTGAAGGCCAGCCCCATCGCTGCGTACAAGAAGGCCATACGCCAGGCGCGGCAGGTACTGGACGAGCGGTTCAAGGCAGGTCGGGACATCCGTCGGCTGATTCAGGATCGCGCCTGGTTCGTCGATCAGATTCTGCGCTCGGCCTGGGATCGCTTCGACTGGAACAACGGCGCAGATATCGCGCTCGTCGCCGTGGGTGGCTACGGCCGAGGCGAACTGCACCCCTACTCCGATATCGACCTGCTCATTCTGCTCGACGCCAACGACCAGGAAATGTTTCGCGACTCGATCGAGGGCTTTCTGACCCTGCTCTGGGATATCGGCCTGGAAGTCGGGCAGGCCGTGCGCTCCGTTGCCGAATGCGCCGACGAAGCGCGCGCCGATCTCACGGTCATCACCAACCTCATGGAAAGCCGGACGATCGCCGGCCCGGAGCGCCTGCGCCAGGCGATGCTGCGGGTCACCAGTACCCAACAGATGTGGCCTAGCAAGGAATTCTTCCTCGCCAAGCGCAACGAGCAGCGCGCACGACATGCCAAGTACAACAACACCGAGTACAACCTGGAGCCCAATGTAAAAGGCTCTCCCGGCGGCCTGCGCGACATCCAGACCATCCTCTGGATCGCCCGTCGCGAGTTCGGCACGCTCAATCTGCAGGCGATGGTCGATCAGGGCTTTCTTACCGAGGGTGAACACAGCCTGCTGACCGCCGCCCAGGAGTTTCTCTGGAAGGTGCGCTACGGCCTGCACATGCTTGCCGGTCGCGCCGAGGATCGCCTGCTGTTTGACCATCAGCGCAGTTTGGCCGCGCTGCTGGGCTATGAAGACAATGATGCCAAGCTGGCCATCGAACGCTTCATGCAGAAGTACTACCGGATCGTCATGAGCATTGCCGAACTCAGCGATCTTGTCGGTCAGCACTTCGCCGAAGTGATTCTCTGGGAAGGCGAGTCAGGCCCGATCGTGCCACTAAACAGCCGATTTCAGGTACGCGACGGCTACCTTGAGGTGAGCAACGCAGCTATCTTCAAACGCACCCCTTTCGCGATCCTGGAAACCTTCGTGCTGCTCGCCCAGCATCCCGACATCCAGGGCGTTCGCTCGGACACCATTCGCCTGCTCCGCGATCACCGCTACCTGATCGATGACATCTTTCGCCAGGATCTGCGCAACACCAGCCTGTTCATCGAGCTGTTCAAGTGCAAGGAAGGTATTCACCGCAATCTTCGCCGAATGAACCGCTACGGCATCCTGGGCCGCTATCTGCCGGAGTTCGGCCACATCGTCGGGCAGATGCAGCACGACCTGTTCCACATCTACACCGTCGACGCGCACACGCTCAATGTCATCAAGTACCTGCGCAAGCTGACCAAGCCGGGCGTCGCCGAGAAATATCCGCTGGCCAGCAAGCTGGTCGAAAGGCTGCCCAAACCAGAGCTGATCTACATTGCCGGGCTCTATCACGACATTGCCAAGGGCCGTGGCGGCGACCATTCGGAGCTCGGCGCGGTGGATGCCGAGCAATTCTGCAGTCGTCACAAGCTGCCGGCGTGGGATACCCGACTGGTGGTCTGGCTGGTGGAAAACCATCTGGTCATGTCCACCACAGCGCAGCGCAAGGATCTGTCCGATCCGCAGGTGATCAATGATTTCGCCCAACTGGTCGGCGACGAGACGCACCTGGACTATCTCTACGTCCTGACCGTGGCCGACATCAACGCCACTAACCCGACCCTGTGGAATTCCTGGCGCGCGAGCCTGCTGCGTCAGCTCTATACCGAAACAAAGCGGGCCTTGAAACGCGGGCTGGAAAACCCGCTGGGGCGCGAAGAGCAAATCCGCCAGACCCAACGCGCTGCGCTCGATGACCTGGTGCGCCAGGGCACCGATCCGGATGACGCCGAGCAGCTCTGGTCACAGCTGGGCGACGACTATTTCCTCCGGCACACCGCCACCGATGTGGCCTGGCATACCGACGCGATCATCGAGCACCCGGCCAACGGTGGGCCGCTGGTGCTGATCAAGGAAACCACGCAGCGGGAGTTTGAGGGAGGCACGCAAATATTCATCTACGCGCCAGACCAGCATGACTTCTTCGCGGTAACCGTGGCGGCCATGGATCAGCTCAACCTGAACATCCATGACGCACGCATTCTGACGTCGAGCAGCCAGTTCACGCTGGACACCTACATCGTGCTGGACGCCGACGGCAGCCCGATCGGCAATAATCCGAAGCGGATCGAGGAGATTCGCAGCGGCCTGATCGCCGCCCTGCGCAACCCGGACGACTACCTGACCATCATCCAGCGCCGTGTCCCACGGCAACTCAAACACTTCGCCTTCCCGCCGCAGGTCACCATCCACAACGACACACAGCGACCGCAGACCATTCTGGAAATCATTGCACCGGACCGGCCCGGCCTGTTGGCGCGTGTGGGCCAGTTGTTCCTCGATTTCGATCTATCGGTGCAGAACGCCAAGATCGCGACCTTGGGCGAACGCGTGGAGGACGTATTCTTCGTCACCGACGCAGACAACCAGCCGCTGTCCGACCCGCAGTTCTGCCTGCGCCTGCAGCAGGCGCTCGTCAAGGAGCTGCAGCAGGAGAACGAACAGCAACCCTCACCGAGCAGCATCCTGATCTGAAATGGCCTCGCCTGCTCACCTACCTGGCGCTGCAAGACAGGTAGGAGGCAGGCTCAATCCCAGGGCTGACCCCGCGTTTGTTCGACAGCTGGCAGTTTCTGCTGCATTGCAGCCTTGGCCAGCATGTGCGCGCTGACCGGCGCAGTGAGGAAGAGAAACAGCGTGATCAGCAGCTCGTGCAGGCTCAAGCCATCGTTTTGGCTGCTGAAGAAGATCATCGACGCGATCACGATACCGCCAACACCCAGCGTCGTCGCCTTGGTCGGGCCATGCAGGCGCGTGTAGAAATCCGGCAGCCGGTAGAGGCCGATCGCACCGATCAGCGCGAACAGGCTGCCGATAATAAGAAACACGCTTACCAGCACTTCGATCCAGAATGGCATGTCGTTTCCCTCAATCAATGATGTCGCCGTGCAGCAGGTGCTTACCGACTGCCACGGTACTGACGAAACCCATCACGGCAATCAGCAGTGCAGCCTCGAAGAACAGGTCGGAGGCGAGCCAGATGCCGAACAGCACGATAAGCGCGAGCGCGTTGATGTACAGCGTATCGAGCGCTAGCACTCGGTCGGGCATGTCCGGCCCCTGGACCAGACGAACGACATTCAACACCGCCGCCAGCCCCAAAACGGCCATACAGAACGGAATCACGTAGGCGAGCATTCGAAGATCTCCAGCAGTGGCGCCTCATAGTTACGCTTGACGTCAGCGATCAGCGCATCGACGTCAGGCACGTCCAGCGCATGCACCATAAGCATCTGGCGATCCTGACTCAGGCAGGCAGATACCGTCCCAGGCGTCAGCGAGATGATGCTGGTCAGTGTGGACAGGACGAACTCGTTCTCGATGGCCATGGGCACCTCGATGAACGCAGGGCGCAGGTTTTTCTTCGGCCCCAGCACCAGCTTGGCGACGTGCACATTGGCCACGACGATGTCAAAGAGCACCTTGAGCGAGAACACGCACAGCTGCAGCGGCTTGCGTATGCGCGGCACCTCGATGAGAAACCCCCGAACCAGAAGTGGAATCGCCCAACCAAGAAACAGACCGAGCAAGAACTGCCCGAAGCTGAGCGTGTTGTTGAGCAGCAGCCAGAGAATGGCCAGCATCAAGGTCAGGGCGGGATTAGGTAACCAGCGCGCTTTCATGCCGCACCTCCCTGAAGTATCTGCAGATAAGGCGCAACATCCAGCAGCTGCGCAGCAGTGGCCTGCACGAACGCCTGCAGCGGGCCGGCGGCGACAACCAGCATCACACTACCAAGCAGCAGGCCGACCGTCGCCAGAACCCGAATGGCATCGGCAGGCTGCCCCACCGCCTCGGCACTGGGACGCCAGAACACCAGGCTGCCGGCTCGGCTCAGTGAAATCAGCATGCCCAGCCCGCCGACCAGCACCACGGCCCACAGCGCGATAGCGTCTGCGCCAAGCTCGATGGCGCGCAGCAGCATCACCTTGCCGAGAAAGCCGGAAAACGGAGGCAAACCGGCCACGGAGATGGCGCCCATGAAGAACAGCGTGCCAAGCAGCAGCGGCTGACGCAGCGCAGGCGCCGAAATCAGATCGGTCCCCAGGTCTCCGCGCTGACGAGCTATCAGATCGGCGAGCAGGAACAAGCCGCCCGCAACCAGCGTGCTGTGGACTAGGTAATAAAGTGCCGCAGCAAGCCCGGCCTCGCTGCCGAGCGCAATACCCGCCAGAAGCGTGCCCACCGACACAACCACCAGATAGGCCAGCAGCACCTGCAGGCTGCGAGCGGCCAATGCGCCTATCACGGCCGCACCGAGCGTCAGCAGAGCCAGCGGCCAGAGCCAGACATCGACCATGCCGCTCAACTCGCCCGCTTCGCTGCCGAAGACCAGGGTGAACACACGAATGATCGCGTACAGACCGACCTTGGTCATGATCGCGAATAGCGCAGCGACCGGCGCGGTGGCCGATGCGTAAGCCCGCGGCAACCAGAAGTACAGCGGCAGGATTGCGCCCTTGAGCGCGAACACCACCAGCAGCAGATACCCGGCGGCCGCCAGCAGCGGCGCATCGGCCGGATCGGCCGCGCTCACACGGGCAGCCATGTCGACCATGTTCAGGGTGCCCAGCAGTCCGTAGAGCATGCTCACGCCGATCAGAAACAGCGAGGAGCCGAGCAGATTCAGCACAACATAGTGCATACCCGAGCGCACCCTGCGCTGACCATGGCCGTGCAGCAGCAAGGCATACGAAGAGATCAACAGGATCTCGAAGAACACGAACAGGTTGAACAGGTCGCCGGTCAGGAAGGCACCATTGATGCCGAGCAGCTGGAACTGATAGAGGGCGTGAAAGTTCGGCCCGCGCTCGTCATCACCACGGCAGGCATAAAGCGCTGCGAAACCAGCCAGCACCGCCGTCACCAGCAGCATCAGCGCGCTCAACCGGTCCAGCATGAGAATGATGCCGAATGGCGGCTGCCAGCTACCCAGCGCATAGATCCGCAGCTGGCCATCATCGGCAAGCAGCACCAGCCAGATCGCAATCGGGACCAGGGTCCAGGTTGCCGCCAGTGAAAGCAGGCGCTTGGTCGACTTGTTCGCGCGATGAGCGAACAGCAACAGCGCCCCCATGAACAACGGCAGCAGCAGCGGGAGAATCAACGCATGATTCATTTGCGCGGCTCCTCACCATCGACGTGATCGGTACGCAGCTCTCCGATGCTGCGCAACGCCAGCACCACCACGAAGGCGGTCATGGCGAAGCCGATGACAATGGCCGTAAGCACCAGCGCCTGCGGCAGCGGATCGCCATACTCCGCGCTCTTGCCTATCACCGCCGGAACGCCGGTCGCCAGCCGGCCCATGGAAAAGATGAACAGATTGACCGCATAGGAAATCAGCGTCAGCCCCATCACCACCGGAAAGATCCGGGCACGCAGGAGCAGATAGACGCCACTGGCCGTCATGATTCCCAGCGTGATTGCGAACAGCGCTTCCACTACAGCACCTCCCTGTTGGAATCGTCCTGGCTGACCTGGCCGATGTTGGAAAGAATCAGCAATGTCGCGCCGACAACCACCAGATAAACCCCCAGATCGAAGAGCATTGCAGTCGCCAGCTCGAACTCTCCGACGAGAGGCAGATGGAAATACCCGAATGACGACGTCAGGAACGCGTAGCCGAACGCCCAGCTGCCCAGCCCCGTCAGCCCCGCAATAAGCAGGCCTGCGCCGCAGAGTGCGTGATAGCTGATCGGTTGCCGCGCCTGTGCCCAGCTCACGCCATGCGCGATGTATTGGAGAATCAGTGCCACCGCGGTGATGAGACCCGCAATGAATCCGCCACCCGGCAGGTTGTGCCCGCGTAGGAAGATGAAGGCGGAAATCAGCAGCGCCATCGGTAGCAGCGCGCGGGCAAGTGCATCCAGAACCATGGGGTGCCGGTCAACCGACCAGGGTCGCCCGCCGTAGTCGCGAACCGGGTGCGGCAGGCGCAGGCCTTTGAGTAGCGCATAGATGCCTACGCCGGCGATCGCCAGCACTGCGATCTCGCCCAGGGTATCGAACCCACGGAAGTCCACCAGGATCACATTCACGACGTTCTTGCCGCCGCCGCCGGAAACACTGTTCTCGAGGAAGTACGACGCGATGCTGTCATAGGGCCGGGTCAGCACGGTGTAGGCAAGCAGCGCGACCATGGTGCCGCTGCCGCCCGCGAGAACGAAATCGCGGAAAACACGCAGGCTGCTCGACTCGGCCGGCGTACGGTCGGGCATGAAGAACAGCGCGAGAATCAGCAGGATGATCGTCACCACCTCTACCGAAAGCTGGGTCAGCGCCAGATCCGGGGCGGAATAACGGGCAAACCCGAGCGCAACCATGAGACCAACGACACTGAGTACGATCAGCGCGGTCAGACGGCGGCGATGGAAAAGCACGGTCAGCAGCGAAGTCAGCGCCAGAATCGCCATACCCAGCACGGTGATTCCATCAAGCGGCGTCAGCGCGACCGGCCCATGCAGCGTTTCCAACGGGGTCAACGCAAAAACCACGAGCACCAGCGTACTGAGCAGCATGAGGGCGATGTAGCGTTGCAGCGAGCCGTTTTCCAGCAGACAGGTGACGTGACGTGCAGCGAGGGTCAGCCCGCCCATCACCCGTTCGAACACCTCCAGCGAATCGACCGTGGGCAACCCTTCGTACCAGCGGAACGCCCACTTGCGCAGCGAATAGATCATTATCCCGCCAATCAGCGCTGCAAAGCTCATGGCCAGCGGCAAGTTGAAGCCGTGCCAGATCGACAGGCTGTATTCAGGCACGTTGCCATTCAGCGTTCCCGACACAGCCGCCGCCAACAATGGGCCTACGGTGAAAGCCGGTAGCATCCCCACCAGCAGGCAGAGCAACACGAGGATTTCCACCGGAATCTTCATGTAGCGTGCAGGTTCGTGTGGCGGGTACTTCGGCAGATCGATCGGCTCGCCGTTGAAGAACACGTCGTGAACGAAACGCAGCGAATAGGCGACCGAGAACGCACCGGCCAGCGTCGCTGCCGCAGGAATCGTCCAATAGAAGCTACCGAGCAGGTGCTGATCGAGCGTCTCGGCGAAGAACATTTCCTTGCTCAGGAAACCATTGAGCAATGGAACACCGGCCATTGCCAGCGACGCCACCATCGCGAGTGCCGCGGTGTGTGGCATGTACTTCCACATGCCATTGATGCGGCGCATGTCGCGAGTGCCCGTCTCGTGATCGATGATCCCGGCGGCCATGAACAGCGAAGCCTTAAAGGTTGCGTGGTTGATGATGTGAAAGATCGCCGCCACCGCCGCAAGACGCGAATCCAGGCCGAAGAGCAAGGTAATCAGGCCCAGGTGGCTGATGGTGGAATAGGCCAGCAGGCCTTTCAGGTCGTGCTGGAACAGCGCCATCACCGCACCCAGCAGCAATGTCGCCAGCCCGGTGACGCTGACCATGTAGAACCACCACTCCGACTCGGCCAGCGCCGGATACAGCCGAGCGAGCAGGAAGACACCGGCCTTGACCATCGTCGCGGAATGCAGGAAGGCCGATACCGGCGTGGGCGCTGCCATTGCCTGTGGCAACCAGAAGTGAAAAGGGAACTGCGCGGACTTGGTGAACACACCGAGCAACACGAGAATCAAGGTCAGCGGGTACAGCGCATTGGCACGGATCAGATCGCCCGAAGCGAGCACGGTTGTGAGCTCGAAGCTGCCGACGATATGGCCAATCAGCAGAATCCCGGCGAGCAGAGCGAGGCCGCCCCCCCCGGTGATGGCGAGCGCCATGCGCGCGCCTTGGCGCGCATCGGCGCGGTGATTCCAGTAACCAATGAGCAGGAACGACGAAAGGCTCGTCAGCTCCCAGAACATCAGCATCAGCAGCAGATTCTCGGACAGCACCACGCCGAGCATGGCGCCCATGAACAACAGGAAGAAGCCGAAGAATCGCCCCATTGGGTCCTTCTTCGACAGGTAATAGCGTGCGTAGAGAATGACCAGGAGACCGATGCCGAGAATCAGCAGGGCGAAGAGGAAGCCCAATCCATCAAGGCGCAGGCTCAGGTTGAGTCCGAGCTGCGGCAACCACTCGTAATGGATGATTTCGGTTTGGCCGGCAAATACGTCGGCCCGTTTGGTCAGCAGCAGAATCAGCGCTGTCAGTGGCGCCAGGCCCGCGCCAAAGGCACAAGCGGAGCGACCAAACCTCTCCAGGAGCAAAGGCAGGAAGATGCCCAGAAATGGCAAAGCGATGATCAGCGCAAGCGCCATGAACGAGACCCCTTAAGCCACCTGAGCGGAGGCATTCTTATCCTTGCAGGCACAGCAACTGCCTGAAACAGCACATAAATGTGTGCCCGATTATCCATACCGATGATGCTGGCGTCATGGATTCATGTATTTCGAAAAACAAAAAGCGCTGTCACCGTTCCGTTTACGGAGCGGTGACAGCGCTCTGACCTCAGCCTCGGGCAGCTGCTATGAAGATCAGGGCGCCACGCGACTGGTACCACTGACGGTGAGGATGCGAACCCGTTGTCCGACCCGAAACACCTGATTGGGCTCCACGGCCTGCACATAGGCGCGCATGTTGCCATCATCCTCGCGCACGGTGATCTCGACACCCTGGGTACGGGTTATCCCCTCTTCTGCCGCGGCACCGAGCATGCCACCGGCAACCGCACCGATTACAGCGGCAACCGCGCTGCCACGACCGCCGCCGATGCCACTGCCGGCAACGCCACCAACCACTGCGCCGGCGCCGGTGCCGATGGGGGTCTTGGTTCCCTCGATCTTCACTGGACGCAGCGATTCGATGGTTCCGTAACGCACGGTCTGTACGGCTCGCGCCTCGTCCCGAGAATAGGTATCTCCGGTCAGGCTGGAGGCGCACCCACCCAGAGCGAGCGTCAGAGCTGTAAAGGAAGCGACATAAATGGACCTACGCATTGCAATTCTCCTGCGGACAGCTGTTTCGTTCTGAACGGCGGCATGAGCAGTAGCGACAAAAAAGCGCTTGGCAACTTCTCCGTCCTGACTCAGCATTTACTACCTTCCTAGCATACCTATGCGAGTCGAACCTGGCGCACCGGTTCCTCTCGCCGAGACGATCCATGGATTACTTCATCATAGCCATCACCACCATAGCTGGCCTGGCTTTTCACGGCTGGCTGATCATGCGCTTCCGACTTTGGGCCGATCGGGACCTGGCGCTTTCAATCGCCGGCAGCGACCCAGACAAGCGCAGCTGGATGCTACAACGCCTCGCCGACGCGAAGAGTCAGAAGATCAAGCGGCGGGAACTACAAAGCTGGCTGGAGCAGCAGATACAACACTACCCCGGCCTCTGATTCGGACACTTTCAGAAGATCAGACCCGAACAAACAAGCCACGCTTTCATGGTCTCTGACCATCGGAAAGCACATCCCCTAGCACCAGATGATCGTTTGCTGGTTACAGAACGTTGCCAGCACGGCGCGAGAGCTTACCCGCTGGCGCTCCAGCAAAGCGCCGCTCTCCGGTATAAGAGGCTTGGAGCAACAGCGCCTGGACTAGTTCGTTGCTGGGAGACCATTTAGGGCGCCAAGCGCTCCCGCTGCCAGCTGTTTGCGATCAAACGATAGTCGAGACGATCATGCAGGCGGCTAGGCCGGCCCTGCCAGAACTCCATACGCTCCGGCAACAGGCGATAACCACCCCAGTGCGGCGGACAATGGGGCGCCGTGTCGAGAAAGCGCTGCTCGGTTTCCGCCAGCAAACGCTCAAGTTCGGCGCGATCGCGAATCACCTGGCTCTGCGGCGATGCCCAGGCACCGAGCCGGCTACCCAAGGGGCGGACTTGAAAATAAGCATCCGACTCCTCCTGAGTAACCTTCTCCACCCGCCCCTCGATACGAACCTGACGCTCGAGTGTCGGCCAGAAGAAAGTCATGGCTGCATAGGGCGAAGCATTCAGTTGCTCACCCTTGGCGCTGTCGTAATTGGTGAAAAAGGTAAAGCCTCGATCATCCAGCGCCTTGAGAAGCAGGATACGACAGTGAGGATGGCCGTCGGAGTCGACCGTAGCCAGGGACATCGCGTTAGGCTCCACCGGTGCCTGTTCGGTTTTCGTGGCCTCGGTGAACCACTGACGAAACAATCCGAACGGCTCGGCTGGTGCATTGGCCTCGCTGAGTCCGTCACGTGTGTAGTCACGGCGCATATCGGCCAGGGTCTGGATCATCGCGGGGCTCCTTGTAGTCGAATAAGCAGGCTTCAGCCTACCAGGCGGCCATTCGCCGGGCGACGGTGGTTGAACCCAGCCGGCCTGCATGAACTAGCTTATCCGCGTGCTCAGGCAACGCGCTTGATTCAAGGCAACCATGCCCAACGAAAACAGGCCCGCATGCGGGCCTGTCGATATCCAATGCCTGGCAGCGCTACTTGGCGACCTCGGCTTGCGCCACCTGAGTCGCGGTCTGCGCCGGCTGCTCGTACTTGGCGATCAATGCGAGCATCGTCGCCTGCGGCGCCAGTACCATCTCGACCCGACGGTTCAGAGCCCGGCCTTCCTTGCTGTCGTTGGCTGCACGCGGCATGTCGGAACCCAGGCCTCGAATGCGCAGGCGGTTATGCTTGAGGCCACTCAGGCGGAAAATGGCCGCCACTGCACCGGCACGCTCGCGACTGACGGTGCGATTGGTGTCCGCAGAGCCAGTGCTGTCGGCATGACCGAGTACGACTACGGCAGTCTTGTCGTCCTTCTCGACCAGCTTTGCAACACGAGTGATCGGCCCGAGGGTTACCGGCAGGAGCATGCCGGGACGATCCGGATTGAAGGACGAGTCCACCGGCGCTGTCACCACCAGCACGCTGTCACGGCGCTCCACCTCGAAACCACTGCCCACGAGCGCATCCTTCAACTGCGGCTCGTACTCATCGAGCCAGGCGTAATCCACCTTGACCGTAGCCGGGGCAGCGACCTCGCTCGGTTTCTCGCTCTTCGAGCTGCAGCCGGCAACGACGATCATGCAGAAAATCAGGGAGACGCTCTTCAGCAGGTTCATGAGGCAGGTTCCGTCAACCAGAAGCGTTCTAGGAGGGTGCGACCAATCGAGGTGAGGCCACTATTGAGTTCGAGTTGAAATTGTGGACGCAAGCCCTTCTTTTGAAAAGCCTGCGAGGCCAGAAGTGACGAGTGGTTCAACGCAGGCATGCTGCAACGCTGCGCGCCAGAGATTGAGCACGCGGGTCCATCAGCACATAGGGGCCGAGGGTATTGGTCACGAAACCGAACCCCAGTTCACGCTCCGGATCGGCAAAACCAACACTGCCACCGGCACCAGGGTGACCGAACGCCTGCTCTCCCATGCCAAAGGTGGCATTGGCGACGTGCGGCTGATCCAACCAGCAGCCGAGGCCGAAACGCGTGGCCGCCAACAGAGTGCGGTCTTGTCCTGCGCTGTGCTCGCTGGTCATCTCGCGCAGCAGCGACTCATCCAGAAGTTTGCCCTGCAGCAACCCTGTATAGAAACCCGCCAACGAGCGGGCATTGCCATGGCCGTTGGCTGCCGGCTGCGCCATGCGTCGCCATTCCGGTTTGTTACCACTGCTCATGATGGACGGTGGATTGTTGAAGGCCCGGACACTTATTGACTCCGGCTCGCTCATCAAGGCCTTGAACAGGCGCTGCGCGGCAGCGTCACCGAAGTCGTTCTTGGTGCGCGTGAGATAAGCGACACGATGAGCCTCGGAATCGCCGAGACCGATATGGAAGTCAAGCCCGAGCGGCACCGCCGTACGACGAACGATCGACTCCCCAGGCCCACAGCCATCGACACGACGCAGGAGCTCACCAACCAGCCAGCCGTAGGTCATCGCCGCGTAGCCCTGATCGGTGCCGGGCGTCCACCATGGCTCTTCGGCTGCTAGCGCGGCGGTCATGACGTCCCAGTCGTACAGTGCTTCGGCGGCTAGCGGTCTGCGAATCGCCGGCAATCCCGCCCGATGACAGAGCAGCTGACGCAGGGTGATGGTTTCCTTGCCATTGACTGCGAACTCCGGCCATATACGGCCGACGGGCTCATCCAGCTGCAGCTTGCCTTCCTCGACCAGCTGCAGCGCAGCAACCCCGGTGAAGGTCTTGGTGCAGGAGAACAGGTTGACCACCGTATCGCTGTGCCACACCTGCTCGCCCTGATTGTCGGCAACGCCGGCCCAGAGATCGACGACCGTCTCGCCGCCGATCTGCACGCAGAGTCCCGCGCCGCGCTGCTGGGTGCCATCGAACAGCGCGCCGAACGCATCGCGAACGGCCTCGAAACGAAGATCGAAATAGCCCTGAACCTGCACGCTGTCACCTCTCGCAATCAATTCTCGGGATTCTTGCAGCCGCCATTACGCAACAAAACCGCCAGACGAAGCGGTGATGGGGTGATATCGCGACCGGTTATCTCGCCTATCAACCAATCTCGCGACGGAACGGCGGCAGCGCATTGAGGATCGCCTTGCCATAGCGCTGCGTCACCACCCGCCGGTCGAGCAGCGTGATGGTTCCACGGTCCGCCTCGGTACGCAGCAGCCGCCCACAGGCCTGCACCAGCCGCAGAGAGGCATCTGGAACGGCGATCTCCATGAAGGGGTTGCCGCCGCGCGCCTCGATCCACTCTGCCAACGCGGCCTCGACCGGGTCATCGGGGACCGCAAACGGAATCTTCGCAATCACCACATGCTCGCAGTATGCCCCCGGCAGATCGACACCTTCGGCAAAGCTGGCAAGCCCGAACAGCACGCTGGACTCGCCATCGTCCACCCGCGCCTTGTGCTTGTTCAGGGTTTCCTGCTTGGACAGGTTGCCCTGGATCAGCACCCGCCGACGCCATTCACGCTCCAGGCCGTCGAACACGTCCTGCATCTGCTTGCGTGACGAGAACAGTACAAGCGTTCCCCGTGCACCTTCGACCAATCCCGGCAGTTCGCGGACGATGGCTGCCGTGTGTGCTGCAGCATCGCGCGGATCGGCCTTCAGATCGGGGACGCGCAGCACCCCGGCATCGGCATGATGAAAAGGACTCGGCACCACGGCGGTGACCGCAGCCTTGGGCAAACCGGCCCGCATGCGGTAGCGGTCGAAACTGTTCAGCGCCGTGAGCGTCGCCGATGTCACCAGCGCACCAAAGGCGACATTCCAGAGATTTCGCCGCAATGTTTCCGCTGCAAGGATCGGGCTGGCATTGACCTCGATATCGAACAGCGCCCCGCCTTCCGCCAGGGTCAGCCAGCGCGCCATTGGCGGGCTATCCTCCGGGTCTTCGACGGTGAATGCGGTCCACAACTCCCAATTGTTCTGCGAGCGCGTCAGCAGACTGCCGAACAGCGGGTACCACTCCTCGGCCTGATGGCTGGCGATTCCGCCACCTGCTTCGCCGTCCATGGCCTCCTTGAGCAGTTCAGCGATCCGACTGAACAGATCGGTCAGCTTGGAAAAACCCTTCTTCAGCTCGGTGCCCAGCTCGATCAGATGCTCCGGCACCACGCCACCGACGAAGCGGTGCCGCGGCCGCTCACGGCCCTCCATGTCCTCACCGGCCTTGAAATCGGCCAATTGCTCACAGGCGCTGAACATGAACTGCTGCTGGGTGCGCAGATCACGAGCCAGTTCTGGGATGCCCTCCACCAGCCGACCGAGCTCGCCCGGCAGCGGATGTTGGGCAAGCAGCTTGGTCAGGTTCTTTTCCACCTGCCCGAGCCAGTCAGCCGTGGAGCGCAACCGGGTGAAATGGGCGAAGTGACCGATGGCCTTGTCCGGCAGGTGATGCCCTTCGTCGAAGACGTAGATGGTGTCACGTGGATCGGGCAACACCGCACCGCCGCCAAGGGCCAGGTCAGCCAGAACCATGTCGTGGTTGGTGACGATCACATCGACCTTGGTCATGCCCTCGCGCGCCTTGTAGAACGCGCACTGCTGAAAGTTAGGGCAATGCCGGCCGGTGCATTGACTGTGATCCGTGGTGAGCTGCGACCAGTCCGCATCGCCCAGCTCCTCCGGCCAGCTGTCGCGGTCGCCATCCCAGCGATTACCCGCCAACTTCTCGATCATGCCGGTGAAGAGCTTCTGGCTGCGCTCGTCGACCTCGATGCGGAAGCCTTCCTCCTCGAACAACTGGGCGGTCGCGCTCTGCGCCTGACCCTCCTGCAGTAACAGATCCAGCTTTGACAGGCACAGGTAGCGCCCGCGGCCCTTGGCCAATGCGAAGCTGAAATTCAGTCCGCTGTTGCGCATCAGGTCCGGCAGATCCTTGTGCACGATCTGCTCCTGCAGGGCGACCGTTGCCGTGGCGATCACCAGCCGCTTGCCAGCCGCCTTGGCGGTGGGGATCGCCGCCAGACTATAGGCGACGGTCTTGCCTGTACCGGTGCCCGCCTCGACCGCGACGACCGCGGGCTCGCTCTCGCGACGCCCTTCATCGTCGGTCTTGATAGTGCCGAGCACCTTGGCGACCTCGGCGATCATCAGGCGCTGGCCATAGCGGGCCTTGAGCCCCTTGGCTTCGAGAAAACGGCTGTAGGCGCCCTGGATCTGGGACTTGAGTTCGGTGCTGAGCATGGGCGCGGAGCTGTATATATTTTCAGTACTTCAATGGGGCGGCTATGATAGCGCGCGTTCGCCCTGCCGCCACCGGAGATTTGCCCCATGACGTCATTTGCCCTGCTTTACACCCTGCATGTACTCGCCGCGACGGTCTGGGTGGGCGGAATGTTTTTCGCCTGGATGGTGCTGCGCCCGGCGGCGGTGGCGGTGCTGCAGGCACCGGAACGGTTGACCTTATGGGCAGATGTGTTCCGACGTTTTTTCGTCTGGGTCTGGGTGGCGGTGCTGGTATTGCCGCTAAGCGGCATCGGCATGTGGCACATGCGTTTCGGCCCGCTGGAAAGCGCACCGCGCTACGTTCACATCATGGCCGGTCTGTATCTGGTGATGCTGGCGCTGTTTCTGCGTATTCAGCTACTGCAGTTGCCGGTCCTCAAGCGCGCGGTCGAGGCCGAGCGGTGGCCGGACGGTGGTGCGGTGCTGGGGCAGATTCGCCGCCTGGTGGGCATCAACCTCGTGCTCGGCCTGCTGGTGATCGCGCTGGCCAGCGTACGGCCGTCGTTCTGACAGCCGTAAAATAAAACAGCCGGACACTGGGCCCGGCTGGATCTGTTACCGCATTCGACTCAAGGGCGTGCTTCGACCTCAGCCTCTACGCGACGGTTGATAGCTCGGCCTTCTTCGGTTGCGTTATCGGCCACCGGGCGCGACTCACCGTAGCCAACCGCATTCACCCGATCGCCACCAACGCCATACTCGTCGACCAGCACTTTACGAACCGCATTGGCGCGGCGCTCGGAAAGGCGCTGATTGTAGGCATCGGTACCGACGGAGTCGGTGTGGCCTTCGAGCACGGTCGTGGTCTGGCCATATTCCTTCATGAAATCAGCCAGATTCTGGATGTCGCCATAGCTATCCTGCTTGACCACATCACGATCGAAGTCGAACTTGACGTCCAGTTCGACGCGCACCGGCTCTGCCGCAGGCTCCGGTTCCGGCTCGGACTGAGGCATCGGCTCGACCGTCTCGACGACGGCGACCGTTTCCTCTTCCATGCCGTTGGCCCAACAATAGGCTGCCGCGACACCACCACCGATCAGCGCACCCCAACCGGCATAGGAGCTGCTCTCGATGGCCCCCAGCGCGGCACCGCTCACGCCACCCACGGCCGCACATGTCGGCCAATCCTGTTTCTGCACGCCTGCACAACCAGCCAGGAACGTGGTCATGACAATAACGGGTACTGCTGTCCGTAATGTACTCATCGATCAAAACCTCCAGTGTGGACATTCAGCCAGAATCGCCACGTACGGGAATCCGGGCGGCTCCGGTTATTTTCAGACTAGGCCGACAAACGGCACCGCGCTAGTCTTCACCTTTGAAACGAGGATTCTCGATTGACTGAAAACCCTGTAGTGCACACGCCACAACAAGCGCTTGCGGCGATGCTCGAGCACTATGCCCCAGGCCGTCTATTGCACGTGGGGCGCAGTGATCAACCTGCTCTGGCTGCCTACGCCGAATGTCATCCGGAGTTTCAGCTAGACCGCGCCGATGCCGCGCCGCTATCAGAACAACTGGCCTCTCAGCGCTACGATTTGGCCCTGTTCGTCGACTGTCTGGAGCACATGCCCAAGCGTAACGGCCTGGAGCTGCTCGGCAGCGTTCGCAATCTGAATGCCAGCCGTATGGCGGTACTCGTGGATCTCGACGCATCCGAATGGCAGACCACAGACTTCTATGCATTAGCCCTGCAAGTCAGCGAGCGCTTCCAGCGCGACGGACAGACCTTGACGCTCTTCACCTACGACCTGCTCCAATACAAGCAGGTTCCGGACTGGCTGAATGCCAGATTCTGGGCCAACCCGGAAAACTTCGGAAAGTACTGGTGGTGACATGAGCGAACAGCGCCCCTTCGCGCTTAACTGCCCTTGCGGCAGCGGCAATACGCTTGACCAGTGCTGTGGCCGTTATCACGCGGGCACACCGGCACCCAGCGCCGAACTGCTGATGCGCTCGCGCTATAGCGCCTACGTGCTGGGTCTGGTCGACTATCTGCAGGCCACCACGCTGCCGGTGCAACAGACGGCGCTGGACATGGACGGCATGCGCCGCTGGAGCCTGGACAGCACCTGGTTGGGGCTGGAAGTGAACGAGAGTGCAGTGCTCGGCGGCAAGCCTGAACATGCACGGGTGACCTTCACCGCCCGCTGGCACGACCAGGCGGGCGAGCATGTCCACCAGGAACGCTCGGCCTTCGTTCAATGCGACGGAAAATGGTATTTCATCGATCCGACGGTGCCACTCAAGACCGGACGCAACGATCCCTGCCCATGCGGCAGCGGTTCGAAATTCAAGAAGTGCTGCTACTTTGCACTCGATTCTTAGCGGCCTTTAATCAAACTCCCCTGCTCCCTCCCAGCGCCCTCGCTTATACTGTACGCCCATACAGTATTTGGTGAGGGGCTGTTATGTCGTGCCCTGACGATTTCGAATTTCTCCTTGGTGTGCCCACTCTCGCTGAGGTGTGGCAGCAGCACGCTCGCCTTCTAGAAGAGGAATGCCACGAGCTAAGGGGCGAGGTACGGGCGCTAAAGGCGGAACGGCGAAAGCTGGTGCAGCTCTATGCGCAAAGCCAACAGGAGCTAAGCGAAGCGAACGACAGAGCCAAGAAGGCGCAGCGAGAGGCGAACCGAAGCCATGTTGAGCTTGTGCAGCTTCAGAACAGTATTGCGTACCCATTTCACTATGGGCACCACGAAGGCATGCCGAAGGACGATCAAGAAACGGATCGGTCGGCCGTCAGGGGTGGCTGAGGTAGGATTGTCAGCAAGTAGAGGGAGAAAACTAGCATCGGTGCTAGGTCTGACGCGGCTTGGTTGGTTGTCAGGAAGCGCTGTAGTAACATTGGGCCATCAGAACACTACATCTATGTTTTCCACGAGGTAAAGTTAAGACAAAACACAACATATTGTGTTGACAGTTTTTTCACCCTGACTATCCTAGCCCCCGAACCGCTTAACCCGGGCGTCGTGCGGCTTTTCTAGTTTGATATGCATCATGTACGACGCCTGTCGAATTCGCCTATCGTGGCGACACCAAGGACGAACGAAGGAGGAAAGGAAACATAAGACGTAGAAGAAGGAGGTATCACTATTGCAGACGAGATAAAGCAACAGCAGCAGCCACATTTTTGTGGACAAGCAAAAGCCCCAACCCTTCTGGGAAAGGCTGGAGCTTGAGCAATATCTTAACGCTCACCGAAGGGACCGGCCTGAGAAACTGACCCCGAGGAAGCAAAACCCAACCCGGTTACGAATTGAGCGAGGGCCGAGACTATAAAGAAGCTCCACAGCATCCTCAACCCTTTTATCACCCTTTAGCAGGGTGTGGGTCAAGGGGGCTGGTCACATTTTCGACCTTCGTTCTGGCGTGGTCGGGTTTACCTTGGAGATAACACCATGGTTGATCCGTTCTATCCTCACGACGACAAGTCAGTATTCGTTAACGCCTACACCCGGTTTCGGCTGGGGCAATGGGAGGACGTATGCGCCCACTGGAGGAGCCATCCAGGGCAACTGACTCTTTTCTAACCTTCTGAGGGGCGGGCAACCGCCCCTTTCTTTTGTGCGTTTGCTTCTGGCGATTACAACATGCCATCAGGACAGGTAGGCTAAGACCTTACGTCGCAAAGGAGGGCGAAAAATGGCTCTGATCGAATGTTATGAATGCGGGAAGCAAATCAGCTCAATAGCTACCGCATGTCCGCACTGTGGGGCACCTTCAAAGAACGGACAGATTGACCCGACACGCGTGCCTAAAGCAAAGCAGATGGGGCCGCTCAAAAAGCTGGTGGTTATCGTACTCGGCGTGATCGTTGGTCTTATCGTGCTGGGATGGTTGGCTAAGGATAAGGCAGTCAATTCCGAGCGCACGGCTTCCCCTGTCAAAGCAGAACCTATGTACATCGACAGTCATGCTAGTTACGCCGAAGTGGATCGGTTAGTGGGCTGTGCCAGCACCTATAGCGAAGACAAGAAGGCCGACATATTCAATGACCGCTTCCTCGACCGATGGATGACTTGGACGGGTAGCATTCAACTGATTGAGGCAGAGCGGGTTTCGCTGAACATCGATGGTAAGGGTATTCAAGACCTATCAGTCCGATTTGAGGACAAGCGTGCCGGCTATGATTTGCAGAAGGGGCAGATAATCACTGTGCGCTTTCTGATGAAGAGTGCTGGTGGGTGCTTCCTTCCGTACTCTGGGGAAAGAGCATCGCTCCGATAACACTACCCCGTCTGACGGGGCAGCCCTTGCACGAACAGGCCAAGATTGGTGCTGCGGGAAATATCCCTAGGGCTGTTCTCAACTCTGAAACCCTGTTGCTAGGGGCTTATTGTTAAGCTGGGGTAGATTTCAAGAGCAGCACTAGTGACCAAAATCGAAAATATCGTCACGCTGTATACACGAGAACGAAAGAAGCCCCCGAAGGGGCTTGTCTTGGCAGGCAGTGGGCAGCGGGAGGCTAGATCACGAACGCGTCATACGTGCTGTCTACCTCTGCTTGAGTCAGTCCCAGGTAGTGCATCGTTATCGCGGGGCTTGAGTGGTTAAGCACCTTACAGATCATCTCGATGCTGACTCCGCTACTGTGCATGATCCAACCACGAGTCTTGCGCATAGAGTGGGTGCCGAGCTGAATGCCCATTTCATCGCCTACAGCTTTGAATGCTTGAGCAACGGCGACACGTGACACGGGCTTACCCTTGGCCCTGTTCGATTCCACTTCAAATAGATAGGTATGGTGAGGGTGGGCAGCGTGGCGGGCCTTGGCTATCTCTACAGCCTTCGCATTGAGCTTGATCGAGCGTGTCTTGCCGGTCTTGCCTTCCACCACCACAAGACGACCCGTCAGGGCTTCTGCCATCGTCACTGACAGCAGATCACTGATTCGCAAAGCAGCCTGTAGGCCGAACTCCCAAACGTCTGCATAAAGGGTGTTGCCCTTTGCGTTCAGCTTGAGCTTACGACTGATAAAGGCCACCTCATCTAGCGTTTTCACTGCCTCAACCGATTTCATGCTTATTTACTCCCTGTCTCTATGCCTTCGTTGTGTAAATTAGAACACAAGAAACGAGGGAAGCTCAAGCATTTACGGCCTTCGCTACTTAACAAAATAGCATTGTGTAAATTAGGGCTAGGATTCGATGAGCTGGTGAAGCTTCAAGCCCTTGCGGTAGGTGGCAACGAACTCGTTCAATCCTTCAACGGTGTTCGGATAGGTGAGTTGGCTGGGGAAGAACATCGCTTCGTTCGCCCACCCCAGACGCAGCCATTGACCACGGATCGAATCTTGCCACGTGTAAAAGAACTGCCCCGGTTTTGTCGTGCTGAACAGGACGCTGTACGTGTCCGGGTCTGCCATTTCTTGTACGTCAATCGAGACAGGTTCCCAAGCTTCCAATAACAGCGTTGGCGTAAGGCCCGAAGCTGGCTTGAGCACTAGCCACATATACGAAAGATCGTTCATCGCGTGGCCCTCTGGCGGGCTTCGATGACGTTCAGCCGCGCTCGTATCTCATTGCTGAGCGTGTCTATGCGTTCATTCTGTTTGGACAGGCGTTCATCAATCTCTTGGCTTTGATGCTGCACCGTGACTACGGATTGGCTTACTTGGCGCTCCAGGGCGAACAAGTGAAACGTGATGGCTGTTAGCAGGACAGCCGTTATCAGGCGAATCATGAGATTTTTCTCCTTTGAATTTAAATTTATTGAGGATTTGAGGACAAAACGGCTTAACTCAAACAACTGTTTGAATAGCGTATATGCGGGGTGTAGTAGAGAGGGAGGTGCCAGCGTCCTTGCCAGCTATGCCCCAACTTGTGTGATTGATAATGTGTTATCTTATAACAATTAATATGTGGATTCAGGGAAGTTGGTGGCTGTTTCCCTAAATAGATCAGTCATAACTCGCTTCTGAAGCTCGATAAGTGGATACTCCACGCTGCGGACAAATGCTTCAGGATCAGAAATGGCTGTGTCGTTCAAAACAATACTACCCGGAGCGAAAGTCACTTGAGAGCTGACAGACGTATTGGTGTTTCCCTTGAGGGCATCCAGAGCAGGTCCCGAATACTTTTGAGCCTCGGTTTCCCAATCTTTGGTGTGAGGGATTAGCGGGGATACGAACTGAGGGTATGACGGCTGCTTGATGGCTCGTGCATCTGGTATTGAGAGCATTCCACGTCCTGTTGAGCTTGACCAAGGGTTCTGTGATCGTTGCTCATTACTCGCCTCGCCGTTTACAGCAGGGGCACTTTGAGATTGGTTAACGCCCCAAGAAATAAGACGTGCTGCGAGGCTTGTCGATGCTGCGGCTACGCTGTAGAAGCTGTCGCGGAGGGGTTCCATTGCCTTATGCAACTCTGTCTGAGATTCAGTCCACTGCTTAGCCGCCTCTGTCAGAGGCCCGTCTACAGTTCGTTGTAGCTCTTCTGCGAGCTTGAGGTTTTCCAAACGAGCTTCAGCGCCTTGTATACTTCCTGACAGTTCACGAACACGATCAGAGGCTTCCTTGGCCGATTTCTCATAACCTTTTAGAACGTCCTGCACGGATACTTCCCGATTGGACAGGGCATCGAGGAATGCTTCTGTTCCTTTCTTACCTGTGCGCTCCGCGAAAGCTTGCATAATGAACGCTTTGATACTCGGATTGCTGTCCGAAAGTTGTTGGTTCAATTCCTCGCCCCGCAAATAGCCAACACCCAACATTTGCTGTAGCGCGTATGCTTGGCGCTCAATGCTTTGTTGATCGCCGCCATTACCGCGTGTTGCAGTGGCGACGTTCTTGAAAAGGTCAAAGCCTTCGCTTGCCGTCATACCTGATGATTGAGCTTGTTTCATAAATCTCGAATACGCGGTGATCTGGCTTTCAGCAGAGATGCCAAGATCATTGGATAAATCAAAGAATCCTTTAGTGAAGCTTTCCCGACGCTCTCGACTACCACCAACCGCCGTTTCAAGTTGTAGACGTTGACCTTCACGAGTCGCTGTCTCTTTTCTTGCGTCATTGATCTTACTAACACCATAAGCAGCGCCAGCAGCAACGCCAGCTACTGCACCACCAATAGGGCCAAGGCGAGGAAGAAAGCCAGCGGCCCCCGCGCCCCCAAATCCCCCGCTGAAAGCGTCAAAGCCCCGTGGCACACCGAGATGAGAGGGATAGTGGATATTTGATCCTCCGTGACTCCCCTGAATAGTACGGATATTAATTCGAGCTGCTGAAGCTGCACGTGTCATAACACCTTGAAGCTGCTTATTAATACGCGCTTGGTCAATGTGGACGTTGCCGATTGGAACCTGTAACAGCCGACCGATACGATTCAAGTCAGTTTGAAGGGTGCGTTGAGCACCTAAGTTATCGAGGCTAAGCTTCTTAACTTTCAGCTCTGGGAGTGTTAGCGTTTTGGCAAAGCTTGTGGCCATATTCTTGCCGAATGCTTGAAACCGTTTCTCAAGGGCTTTTAGTTGAAAATCAACCTTTCTAATTTCGGACTTGGGAAAGTTGAATCCAACGGATATTGTGTATTTTGATACAATCATTGTTTCTTATCCTTGTAAGAACAAAGGGAGCCGAAGCTCCCCTGTGTTGTTTAGATCAACCCGAGGCGTTGGCGGATAATGCGATCTGTTGTCGTCAGTTTAGGTTTTAGGCTCTCTAAATGGGCCTCCATAACAATATCAATGGCCCACTGAAGCTCAGCTATCGAATACTTTTTTTCCTGCTTAGGAGAGGGCGTGGGATTTGTAGGAGCAGGAGCTTTGTATTCTTTTGCTTTTTTCTCAAGCACTGCCATCAGGCGTTTACCATTCATCATTGGCGCCCCCCTTCAGCCCAAGGGCCATCGTTGCTTTTAAAGAGCACTTTGCTTTGTTTAGTCTCTTTCTCTTGTTCAAGAGCAGCAACCATTCCTTCAACAAAAGCGAGAAGCTCATTCTTACGTTGAGCCTTTTTCTCTTCTTGCTCCTTTACGACCTCAGGATGGTATTTCTTCATCAGTAGTTGCTGTGTTAGGTCCATTACTTAACCTCCAAGCTGTTGAAGTAATCGATGGCATCTCGTTTGGCTTGATCTCGTGCTTTCTGTTCTTTCTCTTGCTCAGCTTTAATCTTCTTCGCTTTTTCCTGCTGGTACAGTTGCTCTGCAAGCAAGTCGAGGTTGCGCCGTTTTTCTGCTTCAAGCTCAGCGAGGTATTTCTCCTTCTCTTGCTGAGCTACTTCTTCCAAAAGATGTTCGATGTTCTCTTTTTGGAGATAGATGTAGCAAAGGCTTCCATGAATCTGCGGCTTTCGATAGGTGGAGAGTGTCCGTCCGTTCTTAGTGGCTTCGATTACAGCATCGATTGCCAAGGCGAAGGGCAATTGAATAAGGTCCAGAGCATGCAGGGATGCTTTGAAGTTCTCTACGGCTCGGTTAGTACGACGATCAAGCTCTTCTTGGTTGAAGGTAAAAGTGTTGATTTTTACGACTTCTTTCATAATTTTGTATCCTCAATGTTAAGTAGTTGTTGCCGTTATGGCGTTGTTGTGGGCAATAGATGCCCGTTATCGAACTCTTGCGAGTTCAAAATCTCGTTAATAAATAAGGTTGTATGATGCGTTTATTGCCACCCTGTGGGGTAGGGTGGGTTAACTGCTAATCGTTTAAAGCTACGCCGTATTTACACAGTAAAAGAGCTATTCAGAACGGGTCTTGGAACTCTTCCACCAATTGCTTGCGTGCTGGCTGGCTTGAGCAGGGAACGAACGTGTTGTTATTGAATACGTGCGGTATACCTTTAAACAGAAACTGCACGTCATATTCCGCTTCAAAAATCTTAATGTTATTCCGAGCACACCATTCAGCCATCTCTTTGCTTACATCGCCATTAGGCTGGAACCGCTTGCTTGGCATATCAGCCAACGAGACACCATGTATTGTTGCTGGCTCTTTTTCTTGCACAAGAATAGAGACAGGCTCTTGTATCGTTTCCTGCTCGCTGTAGCTAAAGGCATCATCACAAGAGCCATCGTCCTCAAGCTCTTGCACAAAGTCTTCATATACATCCATTGGAACGGCTTCAGAAACCCATTCAGCACCAGCCGGCACGAAGTCATCCATCTGAGGGGCTGCAAGCTCCTGGGGCGCTTGTGTGTGCTGCTGGGGCTGTTCCTTGGTCTGTACTGGGGCTTTCGGCTTGTCCTTGGTGTTCACGAAAGATAGGTCGCAGAAGCGTTTAAACACCCATTTCTCCCGTGCACCGCCCAAAGGCTTCTTGTCCGCAATAAGAACGCCGTTATCCCTAAAGAACTGAATTGCACCTAATACGGTTTTGCGATTGATCTTCAGGCTGTCGGCAATGTCATCCACGTTGTCAAAGTATTCGCGCCCGTCCTTAGCAAAGAATTCACAGCGTTGTTTCATCCAGCAATAGATAATCTTCTGTTGCAGGGTGATGTTAACTATCTCGCCACCCTTTGCGATGAAGCCGGTAGCATCAAGCACATCATAGGGAAGCTTCAGGAACTGTTCATTGGCGTTGGTTTGGTTGTTCGATTGCATTGTTGTTCACCTCGTTATTGGGTTTAAGATTTAGTGCTTTGTAAAGGTTGCCGATCATAATGTTCAGCGTGTGGTTCGTTGAGTTGAACCCGTAATGTTCCATAATCTGTATAAGTTCGCGGCTCGCTCTCTCGGACAGGTGAGTTCTCATTTCTTACCTCTTCTCAATGTGAGTCCTTTTACGGACGCGGGGATTTGATTTGACTGATCTACGATCTTGCACACAACAAAATGGTAGGGAGCCGAAAGGCTCTTGCACCAACAATTAATATGCTAAATACAAACCAAGCTTTTGCTTGTGCTCTTGCTGACTACAGTGCACAGAGAATGCGTAGCGTTCGAATGCACTGTATCTAATGTCTGATTGGCGTTTGGTCGAAGACCAGCTAATCGGACATTGAGTTAAGACATTATGATTAAAGAAGGACTCTAATATTTCTATCTGTCTTATCTATTTTTATTCTCTATCTATCTACAGTCCGTTGGGGGACTCGGTGCGGGTCCGTTGGAGGACTCACCTGTATCCGTTTATGGACTCACCTGTATCGCCAATTGACACGTAGTCATATGGTGGTCATTAGAGGTTGTAGATAAACAAAAGAAGATCGTCTTCTGTAATCTCACCCTCTCTCAGCTTACGAACACGGTCTGCAAGGTTGGCAATGTCATTTTTTACAGATCGCTGTCGTGCATTGGAGTGCTCCATAAACCAATGCCAAGTTTTATGCGGTAGTCGGAGGATAGTCATTGTTGCTGCTCCTTCAATTGTTGGTTTAGCAAGTTGTTGATTGTTTCGGATACAGAGGCACCTCTCTTCAGGCTCAGGCGCTGTAGCTTGTTCAGCAGCTCAAGCTCAATCAGCAGCAATTCTTTGGAGTAGGCAAGCGATCCTATATAGATTTCAGATCGCGGCATCTGGGGTCGCCTCCAGCATTCGCTCCAATTCCTGATTCAGCATATCCAAGGCTTCTGGGCTCTTTAGCTGTTTCAGAATTGCTGAAAACTTTTCTTTAGCTTTCAAGCGTTGTTGGTAATGTCTAACGCAACAGAGGTTGCTGCATTTTCTGTGATTGCTACGGACCGGTTCGAATTCTTTGTTGCAGATGATGCAATTTCTCATATGATTGTTTTCCTTATATTTTGGCGATAGAACCACGCAGAACAGACTAAAGCCTGTAATGGGTATGGATTGTTTTGATGAACGATCTAAGGGGTGAAAACCCTTAGTAAAAGTTGGTGTAGCGTCGATATTATTGGGAAGGCTGAGCAAGCTTTATCAGCGAACCACATAACTCATTCAAAGCAGCATAAGCCATTGTTTCAATTTCATAAGCAATGCGTGCCGGGTTAGAGGGATCATTGCTCGTGTGTTGTTTATTTGGGTGTCGGAACTCTGCAAGCAAATTCTCCAACACTTGTGCAAACTCTTTTGCTGACATCCCAGGGTAATCCCGGTGTCTTGTCCTATGAAAGCCTTTATAACAAGCTGACTTTCCACAGATCGGGAATGGTCGCTTACGTTCTGACTCATACTTAGTGCCACACCAACAACAGGTGCATTCAATCTTCATAAAACCTCGCTTGGACGACAGTCCAAATAAATTATTTTGGGCAAAAATAAAGGCGCAGCTCTTTCGAGAAACGCCTTTCAGAAATAAAAGAAACTAACACGACCAAACACCCAAGAGGGTGTGCACAAATTGATAGCGAGTTAGAAGCCAATCGGCTTTTTTGAAGCCACCACAGCACAAGAAGAGGAGAAACAAGCTGGGTATTTCAGGAGACCTAAAATCAGAAATTAAATCTTGACTTCCTAAGACCAGTATGACACATAAATGCGAAAAAAGCAAGTATTAATTTATCATTCTAAGTTGTGTTAGTTGCTACCTTAGTTGCCAATGCCGCATATACAATGGGTTTCAGCTTAATTAGCTAAGTTTGTCTTATATTCATTTCCGACAAACGGTAGTGCAGCTGATAGTTGCTGAATAGCAGACGCACGAAAGAGCAGCTATCTCCGTGAGAGGCTACTCGTAAAATTCAAAGGTGAAGGAAGGATAATACACTATTTTTTCTATATTGCAATAGTAGTAGTTAAATAAATGTATATAGGGGAAAGTAGGGTGTTAAATCTTCGCTGTCTTCTGCCTGCATCGGCACAAGGCTAAAACGAGAACGGCGATTTACACGCTCAAAACTACGGGAAACAATCGGATTACGGGGCACGTCTGTTAGACCTCCCCACCAAGATACGTTTTAGTCCTCTAACGCTTATCCCTTCCGCTGCTGCTACATCTTTGAAGCTGGATGTCTTGCACAGCTCCTCAAGGCGCGTACGCTCGGACGCTTCCCAAGCGAACTGTCGTTCACGTGTGAGCACATACTGATAGAACTCGGGTCTGATAACCTCACCTTGTACCTCGGCTATCGCAATGCTTGGCGTAGTGAGCGGCAGGAACTCAAGTTCACCGGAAGTATCAAGGAACGAGAATATTGGAAAACCTTCCTTTGATACTCGGTAATCGACAGGTGCTTTCTTTCCCCGCAGCTCGCCAATCCGTTCTATCGCCACCTCAACACTCAAGCTTTTTAGCAAACTGTTAGCACGTGCCCTCCCCTCATACGACACCAGATCGAGACGACTGAAGAATTCATCCTTGTTTATGATCTGCTCGCGGGCAATATCTTCTTTCAGAGAATCTCGTTCCTGCTGGTGCTTGGCTAAATCCTCTTCGAGGCGTTGCATAACAGAGATTATTGAAACCGGAAGAGCACCGCTTAGGTTTAGAATCTGAGATTGCAGCGATTCAATCCGTTCCTGCGCCTCCGCGATCCTGCCATCACAAACTGCGATCTGACGTTGCAGCTTCCCTTGATTGCTCTGTACCAGCGCGAGGCTATCAACCTTCGCCAATATTTCCCGGAACACCTCTTCGCTACGCGGCAGCAAGATCGGCTTCGCTGGGCATAGGCCTTGGATGTTTCGGAAGCACCGCAAGATGCGGGAGTTCCCCCGTTTGCTGATGTGCATCGGTCCTTCACAGATGCCGCACTGCGATACACCTTGCCAGACATTGAATCGTTTACCGGGTTTAGTAGCCTGCGACTGACGGCGAGACGAGACAGCCTGTTGAGCTGCGTAGAACTCATCCTCAGTGATGATCGGAGGATAGAAACCAGTGATGGGTGCTCCGACTGGAACACGCTTACCGTCGATGAATTGGTGCGGCTGGTACTCGCCGAGCACGGCACGATTACTCAACGTCCGAGCAATGCCACTATTTCCCCACAAGCCGGAAGCGTTCTTCCTATCAGCACTGAAAGAAGGGACACCACTTTGGTTTAGTTGAGCGGCTATCGCCCTGTGACCGTACCCGTCCTGAGCGAGCTTGTAGATGCGCTGAACAACCTCTACCCGTTCGGGGTTGGGTACGTAGCCATCCGGTGTGTAATCGAGCCACAGAGGGCGCAGCTTGCCGATAGGTAGTGATTCTGTACGGGCGCTGTCCTGCTTACGTCGCCACGCTGCTGACACTCGCTTGCCTTTGGTGGCTGACTCTTCGTGCGCCCTGCTCATCTGGACAATCGAGATGATCAGATCAAGTTCGTTGTAGGCCGATGTGTAGAGTCTGCCGTCTGCCAACGTGACTACGTTGATTCCCTGATTCAACAGGTCGAGAAAACGAGGTAGAGCGTCCTTGACCCGCTCCCGGCTGAGACGGTCGAGGCTTTCGACTAGGAGTGTGCTGCCCTTGGGAATGGTGCCGTCCTGCACAAACGCAAGGAATCGAGCCAGCTCCCCCGTATCGTCAAGATGCCGTGCCTTGTACGCCGACCTACCTTGATCGAAGAAGCTGTACTCCTTGGCATCGACCAGCTCTAGGCCGTGCTGTGCACAATAAGCCTCTGCTGCCTCGCGCTGACGGCGGTAGCTGTCCCCCGCTGCCTGCGTAGCATTGGAAAACCTGATGTATGAGTAAGCCCGTGGCTTCTGATTGGCAGACACAATGCACCCTCCCTATCGAATGGGTGGATTGTGCCAGAATGTGAAGAAGTGCTGCGCCGCCTACGTCTGATGCCAGACCGCACCGGGATAGCCGCCGCGCGAGGCGGCGGCGTGGAGCGGATGCGCTACTTCTCGACGAATGCGCGCTCGATCAGGTAGTGCCCCGGATCGCCCATGCGCGGCGAGACGCTCAGCCCGAAGCTGTCCAGCACCTGGCTGGTTTCGTCCAGCATGCTCGGGCTGCCGCAAATCATCGCGCGATCGTCCTGCGGATTGATCGGAGGCAGGCCGATGTCGCTGAACAGTTTGCCGCTGCGCATCAGCTCGGTCAGGCGGCCCTGATTCTCGAAAGGCTCGCGCGTCACAGTCGGGTAATAGATCAGTTTTTCCTTCACCGCCTCACCAAAGAACTCGTTCTGCGGCAGGTGCTCGGTGATGAATTCGCGATAGGCGACTTCGTTTGCGTAGCGAACACCATGCACCAGCACGACTTTTTCGAAGCGCTCGTAGGTTTCCGGGTCCTGGATGACACTCATGAATGGCGCCAGGCCCGTGCCGGTGCTGAGCAGGTAAAGATGCTTGCCCGGCAGCAGGTCGTCGAGCACCAGTGTTCCGGTTGGCTTGCGGCTGACCATGATCTGGTCGCCTTCCTGCAGGTGCTGCAGTCGAGAAGTCAGCGGGCCGTTCTGCACCTTGATGCTGAAGAACTCCAGATACTCTTCGTAGTTGGGACTGGCGATACTGTAGGCGCGCATCAGCGGACGGCCCTCGACCTCTAGGCCGATCATGACGAACTGGCCGTTCTCGAAGCGCAAGCCTGCATTGCGGGTGGTCTTGAAGCTGAACAGCGTGTCGTTCCAATGGTGCACACTGAGAACGCGCTCTACGTTCAGATTGCTCATGCTACGAATTCCTCGTGGTGTCGCGACGGGCGTCGTTACGTGGCGCCAGTCTAGCGATGGCGTCTTTATTCGTTAACTGGATAATAAAGATATAGGTTATCGGTTATATAGATATGCATTTTACTCTCCGCCAGATCGAAGTGTTTGCCGCTGTCGCCCGCCAGGAAAGCGTGTCGCGTGCAGCCGAGAGCCTCTCGTTGTCACAGTCCGCAACCAGTACGTCGCTGGCCGAACTGGAACGCCAGTCCGGCTGCCAGCTCTTCGACCGAGCCGGCAAAAGGCTCTGCTTGAACGCGCTCGGACAACAGCTGCTGCCGCAGGCGGTTGCCCTGCTCGATCAGGCACGCGCCATCGAGGATTTGCTCAACGGCAAGAGCGGCTTCGGCTCACTGGCGGTCGGTGCGACGCTGACGATTGGCAACTACCTCGCCACGTTGCTGATTGGCAGCTTCATGCAGCGCCACCCGGAATGCCGAGTGAAGCTGCACGTGCACAACACTGCGCACATCGTGCATCAGATCGCGCAACACGAACTTGATCTGGGTTTGATCGAAGGTGATTGCCAGCACCCGGACCTTGAGGTCCAGCCGTGGATCGAAGATGAGCTGGTGGTGTTCTGCGCACCGCAGCACCCGCTGGCCGGGCGGGGCGAGGTGGGCCTGGACGAGCTGACCAGCGAAGCGTGGATTCTCCGCGAGCAGGGCTCCGGCACGCGGATGACCTTCGAACAGGCTGTGCGACATCGGCCAGGCAAGCTGAACGTGCGGCTCGAGCTGGAGCACACCGAAGCGATCAAACGCGCGGTGGAGTCGGGACTGGGGATCGGCTGCATTTCTCGACTGGCGCTGCGTGACGCCTTTCGCCGTGGCAGCCTGGTACCGGTGGCGACGCCGGAGCTGGACCTGCGCCGCCAGTTCTACTTCATATGGCATTCGCACAAGTATCAGACCGCGGCCATGCTCGAGTTCGTCGAACAGTGCCGCGCCCTGACCTCAGGCGTGCGCCGAAGCGATGAAATCCAGCTGCCGCCGATCGCCTGAGACCCGCATCCGGATCAGCTGGTTGGAATGGAACCCATCTGCTGCAGCAACAGGGCTGCCTGGGTGCGGGTACGCACGCCGAGCTTGCGGAAGATAGCGGTAACGTGGGCCTTGATGGTCGCTTCGGAAACGCTCAGTTCGTAGGCGATCTGCTTGTTCAACAGCCCGTCACAGACCATGGTCAGCACTCGGAACTGTTGCGGCGTCAGGCTGGCAAGCCCGGCGCTGGCGGCCTTGGCCTCATCGCTGACGTTGGCCACATCCTGGATGTTGCTGGGCCACCAGACATCGCCATCCAAAACAGCACGTACCGCTTCCTGGATGGTTTCCAGAGAACTGGACTTGGGAATGAAACCGCTGGCACCGAACTCACGGGAGCGCGCAACGACCGCTGCGTCCTCCTGTGCCGAGATCATGACTACCGGTAGATGCGGATACTGCCCCCTCAGCAGTACCAACCCCGAGAAACCATAGGCTCCAGGCATGTTCAGATCCAGCAGCACCAGATCCCAATCGGCGCCCTGATTTAGAAGGCTTTCCAGTTCGGCGATGCTGGCCGCTTCCACCAGACGTACGTTTTCCCCTAGCCCCATGGTGAGCGCCTGTTGCAGCGCGCTGCGGAAAAGCGGGTGATCATCGGCAATGATTATTTCGTAAGCAGCCATTGGCAGACCTGTAGTTTTTATTGGCGCTTTTTCATCGGCTTGAGCAGCCGATGCCGACAAGATGACGGCAGAAACCCCGAGACAACGCTCC
>Ga0154485_1128_pt1 | contig 26020 bp, 23 predicted proteins | sample RifGroC2_FD_115964 | JGI IMG/M metagenome (GOLD analysis project Ga0154485, IMG submission 115964) | Pseudomonadales bacterium GWC2_63_15
ATCTATGCAGCAATCGCACAAATCCAGGGGTGGCAATGGACAAGCTCAAGGCAATGGCCAACTTCGTTCGCATCGTCGACAACGGCAGCCTGAGTTCGGCCGCCGATGCCACCGGACAGTCCGTGGCGTCGGTGGTGCGCTCACTGGCCGCGCTGGAACGCCACCTCGGCGTGCGCCTGCTGAACCGCAGCACTCGGCGCATGGCGCTCACCGACGAAGGCGCGGAATACCTGGCCTGGAGCCGGCGCATGCTGGCGGACTTCGCCGACATGGAGCAGCGCCTGGAGGCCAGCGACGGCGCCGTCCGCGGCCTGCTGCGCATTACCGCACCAGTGGAGTTCGGCCAGCGTTACGTCGCGCCGCTGGTGAATGAATTTCTCAAGGAACATGCAGAGATCCGGGTGGAGCTGAACCTGAGCGACCAGATCGTCCCGCTGCTCGACGAACGCCTCGACCTTGCCCTGCGCATCGGCCACCTCCCCGACTCGGCCATGGTCGCCCGACAGATCGGCAGCACCCGGCTGATCACCTGCGCCAGCCCCGACTACCTGAGCACCGCCCCCGCCATCGACACCCCGGCGGCACTGGAGGACCACGCCTGCATCCTCTTCGCCGCCCAGGGCCGCCACTGGTACTACCGCCACGGCGAAAAGGAACAGGCCGAAGAAATCACCCCACGCCTGACCTGCAACCAGATCCGCACCGCCAGCCTTGCCTGCGTGCAAGGCCTCGGCATCACCCGGCTGATGCACTATCAGGTCGCCGATGAACTGGCTGATGGTCGTCTGGTAAGGGTGCTCAGGGATTACGAGCCGAAGGACCTGCCGATCCAACTGGTCTACCCGCACGCCTTGCAGCTATCACCAAGGGTGCGGGCATTTGTGGAGTGGGTTTGTCTTAGGTTGGAGAGGGGGTTGCCGGGGTTGGGTTAGGGTCGCGGCTGACTGCTATCGGCCAAAAGCGGACGTTTAGCACTCGCTCAACCTAATACCAGGAAAGTGCCAGTGCCGCCGGCCGTGTCCTCAGTTTGTCCTTTACTCAACCAGGTAAACGCGGCAATCCCCAGCCACCCTGCCCATCCAGTGACATGACTGACAGTAAATAGTTATCGACTTGTCGAAGACTAACAGTGTGGCAGAGGCTATTCTCCATCAGAGTGCGAAGCTCAAGAACGCGCACGCACCAATCGTTATATCGCCCAACTTTCCCAAACACTTGCCATCCTCTATAGCTAAGTCCCAGCTCGTCCATGAGCCACGACCAACCTTCACGAACATACGAGTCTACAATAGGGAAAAAATCTGGCCGATGAAAATGAAGATACTTTGAGGCAAGACTGCTATTCTCCCGATTGTTGGCGGTCGCTAGCGCCTGACAAAGTTCTAGATGAATTGCAACGGCCTCCGGCAAACGCTCATCCGTAAGTTTGTCATTCAGCCCGATAGAGTCCAATAGAATGGCACACTTTGACGCAGCAATAGCTTCGGCAGCGGCAATGATAACTTCAAGCGCTTGTCTTTCATCCTTAACATGGCCTTGCGTCTTTCTGCGCTCCACTGAGGCGGAATAAGTCCGCCCTATCAGAATTAGCTTCCCAATAATTTGTGGTTTGTCAGTGTTGCTGGGATTGTTTGCAACAGCCTCATATAGCATTGAGTTCAGAACATCGAACGGCGGACAGCCTTGCGAGTTTCCAAGCCAGTGGGGTTGCGGAGGGAACAGAGGAAGGAGTTCGTTCAACTTTTTGGTCGACCATGTAGTTAATGTTAATTTTTTAAGGGAAGTTACACTTGAGGGATCGGAAGAGATTAAATTGTCGGCGATTGGTGCCGAAGCTCGACACCGATTGTTAGCATGAACTCTGAACAACCGCTTCTGGCCGGTTCCTACCGGTCTCGACAGACGCCTCTCGGCCATAGCGGTTGTTAAGTGCTAACGTTACATCACTAGCATTACCAGTAAGTATGAACATTCCTGGCAACCGATTCGCCGCCTTTTCTCTTCATCTCGAAATTCGTAACAGCTTCAATGCTTTGCATTGCCTCCCTGTATTGGGGCAGGCCATGACTGTCTCCGCGAAATGCCCGGTGCCTACTAGCTGCTCTATTAACGAGCTTTCTGCTTGCATCTGGTCAGGATTGCGTGCCCCATTTGAACGAAGCCAGTAGTCTAATGATAGATGCTTATCATGGTTAGCAAGCTTGGTTTTATTTGCGCCAAGCACCATTTTCCCTCCGCACTCGTTGAAATGGGAGATGATTGAGTTGAGGTTTACCGAACCTCCGTCGCGCATCGTTATCATTGCTTCGCTTACTCCTTAGATTGAACTGGTTGTTCCCAGCAAGCGCTGGGCGATAAGGCTCACATCATCCGGCCAGTAATGGATCGGCCTGGACCTCGCTTTTGTTTCATCTGGTCTGCACGCTGCCACTCGCATCGATTGCTGAATGATGAAACTGCTGTCTATATCGGCAACGCCGAGCAGCGCGCCAGTAATGCAAGCGTTAGTGTCTGTATCTCCACCGCGCATCACAGTTTCGATAATCGCCTTCTCAGCATTCGCTCCGCTCATCAGGTAATAAAACGCGTTCTGGAGAGCAATCAGCACCCACCCCATGTGTTTTTGATAGTTGCTGGGGCGCTCCCCAGCGGCAGCTGCCAGCAACGCCTCCCTCACTCGTTGGGCATGTTCCGAAGCAGCGAGCACGCCCATTGCCGCTGTGAACATGTGCTGCCTATCCGCTCCGTGCATTCCAACCGCAATGGCTGCAACAAACGCGGCGTTCGCCTCCAGACACACCGGGTGAGGATGGGTTAGCTGCGCATCCTGACGTGCCCAGGCGGCGGCGAGCTCTGGCTGGCCGTGTGCCGCAATGCCTATCGGTGCAACACGCATAAGCGCTCCGTTGGCCTGGCTGCATAGGGAAGCGTGCAGCCGACAGGCTTCAGCGACGGACAGGTCCTGATCTCGAGTGGGTCCGAGTGCCTGACGGGTCGTCTGCCCAACGTCGAACGGCTCGGATTTAAGCCATTGCACATAGGCCGTGGCAGCGAGCTCGGCATCGTACCGCCCCGTTTGGACAAGGCTTCTAGCGAGAGCCAGGGCGAGCTCACCGTCGTCAGTGGACTGTCCCGCCAGAATTCCCCAAACCCCGCCGTCCTCTATTTGAATCGGGCGTTGTACGCAGCGTTCGGCGATTTCGCGAGCATCCATAAATTCGACTTGTGCACCGAGATTGTCGCCAATCAAAAGACCAGCCAGGCAAGCGTGGGCCCTCCGCATCAGCTCCACGCGCGGGAAGCGAGGTGTACTCGGTAGGCGGCGCGACTGCTGAGAACACTCATTCAGCGCCTCATGCCAGGGACGTCGGGCTAGCACGGCACAAACCTCGGGCGCGCCGCCGAAGCAACGAATGCATACAAGCTCCATGTTGCGATAGTCCAAAGGCTCCGCACTTTGGTTGAGCAGCACCCCCTTGGCACCGATCAACAGCGCATGGGCTCCAGCTACGTCGTGCGCGGACAATTCGGTTAGCGACACGGCTCCGACACCATCGCCCGCGGCAGCTCGGGCAAGCCGATAGGCAACGCTGGGCATGGCAACGAACCGGGCGGGTGCGCACAGCTTGATATTCGCGTAGGGTTTGCGTGCGGCCGCTGCGCTCAACCATAGCGTGTCCTGGTCAGTAAGCTGCGCGGTTGACAGGTCGACCGGGTGCGCCTGCCGGTTGCGCAGCAGATACGGGAGACCCTCAGCCCAGGCGATACAATCCTTTCCCCGGTCAGGGCTGATCGGAGCATGGACGACACCCAGCACGGGCTGCTGGTCTCGCAGTAACGCCACGGAAATCGAGCTGCCTCGCAGGCCCTTCAAGAAGTCTCGGGTGCCGTCATGCGGATCTACCACCCAGCAATAGCGGTCACCCGTAAGCGCCTGCCCTGTCTCTTCGCCCCAGAAGTCGGCCTCATGTAGGCTCAGCAATCCTTGACGTAGAAAAACTTCAATTTCGTTATCGATCTCCGCCTTATCGCCATGTCCCCGAGGCCCGCCTTCCCGTTCCCACTCTCGAATAAGGCGATCGCCCGCGTCTTCGACCAGTTCGATCACCGCGTTCAGCAGCGATTCAAGTTCACCTGCTTGCACGCACGTCACCCCTTGGACCCTTGTTCGAATTGATCACGTTCCGCCACTGCATCGCGCTGACGCCGATAGTTACGCCAGAAATCCCGTAACAGATTCCCTGGATCAGGTAGCCCAATCCGAGCCTCGTCAAAGAAATCAGCAATACGGTTGGCAGCCAATGGGTCGCCAAGCGCCGCGGCATACGTGAGCCAATAAAGTCCCCTCGCCTCATCCTGCCGATGATTGCGATCATCTAGCAACAGATGGCCGAGTGAAGACATTGCCTCCGGATGTCCTTCCTGCGCCGCTGCCAGATAACAGTCGCAAGCGTTTTCTAGGTGCATCTCGGGGCACGTGGCCCCAGTGCCATTTTCAGCAAGCGCTAAGTGGGCATGACCAAGTTCACAGAGACCGTCCGTTGATCCCCTGTTTGCAGCGAAGCGGTACCAGGCAAGACCCTTTCGTTCATTGATGGGCACACCCATGCCGAACCAGTGTAAATGCCCAAGGTTTATGTAGGCGCTTGTCGATCCATAGCTGGCCGCAGCGGCGAATAGGGCGCGTGCGACAGGCCAGTTGCGCTCGACACCGATTCCTTCGAGCCAGATGCAGCCCAGCTCATTCAAAGCATTTGCGTCTGGCGAAGTTCCGGTAGCCAAGTCGAACAACGTGACGTAGCTCATGACATCGCTGCCGGCGGCCTTTTCTTCAGAGGCCTCGAAGCCGTTCACCGAGCCTTGTGCACCGAACGCTGTTTCGGCACTAGGTATCCATGTTTTCGTCTCACCCAGCCAGGCTAACCGCATGATGCCACCTTGATATCAATCGCGACATTACGGATCATGGCTTACCGGAACGACAACTTGTGTCGCGCGGTCAGGAGATTAAGGGATGAGCCGAACGGTTAATAGAAGCGCTGCGCAGGGTTTGTACCGCCGAGAGGCGCTGAAGAAACTGGTACCGCCGAAAGGAAGCGCCCTCTCGACGCGTGAGTTGTCCGAACGGTTGGCAAATCAAGGTATACAGCTTCACATTCGCTCCGTTCAAAGGGGTCTAAACGACCTCAAGGCAGCATTTCCAAGTCATATTCGACAACAACGTAGAGACGGGCAGTTCTACTGGTGGACCGAGAAGCCCCTCCTGAGCCAGGCGCTTCTACCTGCTGAGGCACTTGGGGTCCTGATGCTGGTTCAACATGCCCAGCGTTTTGGCTTGTCGATGTTTCAACAGCCACTTGATGCTCTGACCGAATATGCCGAGACGCAACTGGAAGCCGCTTCATCCAATCTTAAGGAGTGGCCTAGGCGCATCATGACGAATACGCGGTTCGTAACGCTTCGCCCGGCCAAAATATCCCCGGACGTTCTGGATGTTCTTTATAAAGCGATGATCGAAAACCGTGCCGTGGAGGTGGATTATCTTAAGCGCGGATCCGACGCTACGACGCAATACGTTATCAATGTCCTGGGGCTTTCGTTGCAGGACTCGAATATCTACGTCTCACTGACTCTGGCAGGCGACGACGTGAAAGGACCGATGGCCTGGCCTCTACACCGCTTCAACAAAGCAAAACTAGCCTGGCAAACCTCATCGATCCCGGACGGATATGACATTAGAAATACTCGGTCGCTGCAGTCCTTGCTTTCAATTCGCTCCGAGGAACCGATACCGCTTCGTCTTCGCATTGACCTAGCGTTGTTCGAACGGCTTACGGAAAATCCACTGGAATCCGATCAGGTCATTACGCCTGAGGGTGATGGACGCTGGCTGCTGGAATGCAAGATTCTACCTAGCCAGGGGCTTGATCTTTGGTTATTAAGCCAAGGAGCCAGCGTCGAAGTTCTCGGCCCACCGGATCAGCGCGCACGCATTGCGGAAAAGGCCATCGCGGCTGCCGCTCTCTATCGATAGCGAAATAACAGAAGAACAGCGCGACACAGGTCGTCGCACCATGTTTTCAAACTGGGCACCGTCATCAGGAGATGCCCATGAAAACCTATCAAGTCTCTATGCAACGCGTCGTCTCATCAGCCGGTCCTCGAGCCAGCTTTATCATGACCGTCCAGGCAACGAGTTCTGCGATGGCAAAGGTCACGGCTGAAGCGCAATACCCTGGCTACCGATGTATCAATGGCCCGGTCCCGGCCCGCTAACACGCCTGGCAGTCCAGCTCGCTTTTCCAGCTTTCGTTGGGACAAGCTTGATGCTATTTGAAGACTACTACCCGCTCGCTTCGATACCGCGTGGGTATATGCAGGAGCCATTGATCATGTCGGCCCGCAACCGCAGCACACCACTACACAACAGTTGGTCCGCCGCCGAAAACACATTCGTAGTCCGCGATCTGAGCGGATTGGCGCCGCGTGAATCCCACCACCGTTCTGTCGGAACCATGCTGGATCAGAGAGTAGAACTTACGCTGCAGCCGATCGCAGAAAACTGCGGCGGCGCGCAATACGAGCTTTGGCTCGGTTTGCATATCGTTGGTGCCGCCGTAGTTCAACCGCGCCGTTTTCGGGTACAGCCGTTTAACCTCGGTCGCGACGACTTAGAAATAGATGAATGTATGGCTTTCAGGCTCATCGAAGCCGCCCTGACCGGTCAAGGAGCAATCAAGCCATGCGTGGAGGACTTGATTGAAGTTCTGGGGAAAAACAGCTCCGGTACGTTATCGCTATTTGCGGTAGACCCCTCTCGATACTCGCAGCGCGACACACCTTACTTTCAATCACTGTTTGCCACCGTGTTTCACGGCGCTGACTGGACCCTAGGTAATTATATGGATATGGAACTCCAGCTGGAGATGCTCTTGCCGTTTGAAGGCCCCTTGGGCATGGGAATGTTGCAGAGCCCATTTCATATGCCGCTCCTTATGTTGCTGGGAGAGACTTGGTAGAAGGACAGGCGAAACAAAAGTCAGGACAGATGTTTACGCAAGAGCGAAATTAAAGGGTAGCTAACTAAAAATGACTAGAACAGAATTTCTAACACTAGAGCAGACCAAAAGCTTTGTTGGCTGGTTTGCTCGAATCATCAATGGCGAGCAGCCGCTCATGTTCGAACATGAGCGGGGCACCGATGCGAACCTAAGGGCAGCGCTGTCCCGCTATGCCTGGCCAAACAAGCGGATCGACATTGCCACTCCAAAAGGCATGCTCACGATTAACGCCTGGTCCGATTTCGAAGCAAACGAAGCGGTACTAAACGAACTGGCTGACGGCATCAATGCCTGTTTAAAACACCCCATCCCCGACAACGAAGAACTAGCTGGGTGGGTCAGGGCGATAATGGTTTGGGGAGGCGTTTTTACCCGGTCTGGTAAGAACAAGACCAAGGGCAATGCAGGTTGGCTGGATGAACAGAAACCGGACCTCGCGACCTATATGCGCAATGCTCTCGAGGCGCTGAAGGGGGACGATGATATTAGTCACCTCAATATGAAAAACCTGCGTTCCAATGCCGGGACCACGAAAGTTCACTCTCTGACACTCCCTGACTTTGTCATCTACGACAGCCGAGTTGCAGCGGCTCTCGCATGGCTGGTCCGACGGTGGGCTATAGAAGGCAATGAAGTAGTCCCTGAGCATTTAAGGTTCGCCTGCATGAAGGCGAAAACCTCCAAAATTGCTCTGAAACGTCGCTCTCCTGACGAGAGTCTCTTTAGGTATTTCACGCCGAGCGGGCACTTCAGAAGCCATCATAAGCATGCCCTGTGGAACCTTAGGGCGAACTGGCTTGTTCAAGCAGCCATTGAGCAGGCGCAGGCGAACGATTGGTCTTCCCGCAAGGTAGAGGCAGCTTTGTTCATGATGGGTGATGAGCTATCTCTGGCGTTATAGCCGGGTCAAGGTGGAATGGCCGGAACCCGACTAAATAATCCAGATGTTTTTAAAAGGGGATGCATTGCGAGTTACTGAACAGCTAACCCAAGCCATCAACGAAGCGGGCTATCTCGTAGTTTCAACCGGCGCAGGCGTCTCGGCTGAAAGTGGCATACCGACCTTCCGCGAACATCCGAGCGGCTGCTTCTGGCCGAAAGCTGCCTCTACTCTTTGGTTGAACATCCAGACTCACCGCCCTACCCACCGCTTGCCCCCCCCTCTTCCTCCCAATGCTAGAGTGCTCGCTTCATACCCGCACAATCCAAACCACATAGCGAGGCCCCCATGCTCAACCATGTAATGGTCGGTTCGAATGATATTGAACGGTCGAAGCGGTTTTACGATGCCGTGCTCGGCGTACTCGGCGCAGGCGAGCCGCTGCGCAATGTGGCGCCGTCCGGGCACACGCGTCTGTTCTACCGCCACGACGGCAGCCTGTTCGGTGTCACCGAACCCATCAACGGTGAGGAAGCGACCGTCGGCAACGGCGGCACGATTGGTTTCAAGTGCAGCTCGGCCGAACAGGTCAAGGCGTTTCACGATGTAGGCGTGGCCCATGGCGGGACGACCTGCGAGGACCCGCCGGGACTGCGCGAAACCAGCCTCGGCGCGTTGCACCTCAGCTATGTGCGCGACCCTGACGGCAACAAGCTGTGCGCCATCTACCGCCCGCAGTAAGCATCCCGCTCAACGCCGCACAGCCCATGTGCCGCGTTGAAAGCTGAACCTTATGCGCCGCAGCCCGCTGCGGCGCATGACGCTTCAAAAGACCGCAGCGATTCCCTCCGCTTGCTCTCTCCCCTCGCCCATCAGGGTTTAACGACCATCCCAACGCCACGCCCTCGCGGGTCTGACCCGGTCTGCAGGCGCGTGCCGTCGACTCGTATCGCCTGGATATCGCCCATCAGCCAGCCCTGATCCTCCAGCGTGTAGCCCATGGCTTTCAGCTCGTCGGCAACCTCGCCGGTCAACGGTGCATGGGCGTCGTAATAGATGGTGTCCTTCGGCAACAGCTGATGGTGCACGCGTTGCGCAGCCACGGCTTTTTCCAGCGGCATGTCGAAGTCGTAGACGTTGTTTAGCACCTGAAAGATCGAGGTAAAGATACGCGAGCCGCCCGGCGTACCGAGCACCAGGCTGACCTTGCCGTCGCGCGTGACGATGCTCGGGCTCATGGAGGACAGCATGCGCTTGCCTGGCTCGATGGCATTGGCGTCGCTACCGACCACACCGAAGGCATTGGCGACGCCCGGCTTGGCACTGAAGTCGTCCATTTCGTTGTTGAGCAGGAAGCCGACGCCCTTGACCACCACACCGCTGCCGTAATCCAGGTTGAGGGTGTAGGTGTTGCTGACCGCGTTGCCATCGGCATCGACGATGGAAAAGTGAGTCGTCTGCCTTGGCTCGAGGCCCGGGCGCACCTTCTCGGTCTCGGAGATGGCAGTTGGATTGACCTCGGCCGCGCGCTGCTTCAGGTAATCAGGCGATGTCAGCTTCGTGACCGGTACGTCGGAGTAGTCCGGGTCGCCGAGGTAGTCGGCACGGTCGGCAAACACGCGCTTTTCGATCTCCGCCAGCAGGTGGATGTAACGTGCCGAGTTGAGTTCGACACCCTTGAAGTCGGCGGCGCGCTGCTCCTTCATACCGATCAGCTGCGCCAGGGCGATGCCGCCGGAGCTGGGCAGCGGCGCGGTGTAGAGGCTGTTGCCCTGCCAGTCGACACGCATCGGCTCGCGCCATTTGACGCGGTAGGCGGCCAGGTCCTCCTTGGTGATCAGCCCGTCGTCACGCTGCATCTGCGCAACCAGCAAGTCGGCGGTCTTGCCTTTGTAGAAATCATCGGGCCCCTTGTCGGCGATGCGCTCCAGCGTCTCGGCCAGCTCTGGCTGGCGGAACGTGGAACCGGGCCGCATGCTGCCGAAGTAATCCTCGAAGTTGGTCGTACCGTCGAACAGCCCGATGGCGTCCTCGCGGTACTGGAACTGCTGGTCAGCCACCGTGAAGCCCTCACGGGCATAGCCGACCGCCGGGGTGATGAGTTCGCTCCAGGGCAACTTGCCGAAGCGCTGGTGCGCCTCCCACATGCCCAACACCGTGCCAGGCACGCCGGACGCCTTGGCGCCGACCAGGCTCAGGTTCTCGATCACCTCGCCCTTGTCGTCGAGGTACATGGTCTTGCTGGCGGCCTTGGGCGCGACTTCCCGGTAATCGAGAAAGTACGGCTTGCCCTCAATGTACAGCGTCATGAAGCCACCGCCGCCGATATTGCCCGCCTCGGGGTAGGTGACGGCCAACGTAAAGGCGGTCGCCACGGCGGCATCCACCGCGTTGCCGCCGGCCTTGAGCACCTGGGCGGCCACCTTGGCGCTGTACTCGTCTGGTGCGGCGACCGCCCCGCCTTCCAGAAGCGCGCCGTGGGCGATGTGGCCGGTGGCGACGATCGCCACGCCAAGGGTCAATCTGCTGATCTGAAGCAAACGCATCGTGCTCATCCTTATTGTTGTGGTTACCGCCGCCCCGCGATGGCTGGGCGGTTATCACCAACATAGACAATGGGGGCGATGCGTAGGTGCGCAGCGGATCATGCGGCGCTGAACGGCTCGACAGATGCGTTCGGCGTGGGGCTGCGAGCGGTTTCAGGCCGCGCTACGGGGCGGTGGAAGTCGCCAACCTCACCCCGAAGGCGACCAGCACACCACCAGTCACGCGATCCAGCGCCTTGGTCAGCCCGGGGCTGCGCAACAGCTTGGCGAGGGGAATGGTCGCCGCGATCAGCACGGCGAACCAGGCCAGCGTCAGCAGCACATGCAGGCACGCGAGAAAGAACGAATAGACCGCCACATCGGCGCCCAGCGGGACAAACTGCGGCAGGAAGGTCACGTAGAACACGCCGATTTTCGGATTGAGCAGGTTGGTCAGCAGGCCCCGCCAGAAGGCCTGACCGCGCGCGGAAGCCGCCGTGGCACTACCCACGTCGAACGAGGCGCGCGGTTTGAAAACCAGCCGCGAGCCCAGCCAGATCAGGTAGGCAGCGCCGGCAAACTTGACCACCGTATAGCCCAGCTCGGATGCGTGCAGCAGCGCGCCCAACCCAAGCGACACCGCCATGCCCCAGGCCAGGCAGCCGAGGCAGATCCCCGCGCCGGCGAGCACCGCCTGGCGCCGAGTTTCCAGCGTGGCGGTGCGCAGCACGATGGCCGTGTCCACGCCCGGTGTAACGGTCAGCAGCGAGGCGGCGGCGATAAAGGCCAGCATCAGTGGCAGGTCGATCATGGGTCAGTCATCCAAAGAGGTGGAAACCAGAGCGCGCTCATCATCCATCAGGGCTCGGCGAAGGACTGGCGGCACCGGCCAGGACTGCTACATATCGTCACGACGAATCACCCGCTGCATGAGGCTGGTACGGTTGACCGCCAGTTCGCCACTGACATCCGCACCACGATAGACCATGGATGTTTCGTGATGCACATAGTCGCCGTGACGCTGCGCGCTCAGCCAGTTGAACGAGCCTACGCACAGCAGCTCATCGTCGGCCATGACGATCTTGCTGTGCACCTTGTGGACGACCCGCACCTCGACGCTGTGCGACCTGAGCGCGGCGATCGCTTCCCTGAATTCAGCGACGCGTTGCGGATCGCCCTTGGGCCGGCTGCGCTCGATGCCGGTGTTGAAACGCAGGTCGGTATACACGGTGACCTGAACGCCGCGCTGGACAGCCTGGCTTAGCCGCTCCAGCGCCCCACTTTCCTGCATCCATCGCGCGATGAGCCAGGGCGTGACGATCTGTACCTGATGACGAGCCGTTTCCAGCGTCTGCTTCAGAAAGCCGTCGTGCTCCGCAACGTCATGCAGGTGGATCAGACCGGTGCCTGGCGTCTGCAAATCCTGCCTGGCCTGTTGCTCGAAAATCAGCTCGCTCGCCGGATCAGCGAAAAGGAACTGAGCCAGCAGCCCACGCGGTTTGCTGACGGGCTGCTGGCTGAACAGGTCCATGTCGCCGAATACCAGAAAGCTGTCCTTGGCGCGGGATACCGCCACGTTGAGCATGCTCGCCTTGCGGTCGATGAACTGGCCGTCGGCATGCTTGGAGTAGACCGCGGAGAAGATCACCAGCGGCCGCTCGGCGCCCTGGAGGGAATGGACGGTACCCACCGTCATCTCCCCCGCGCCCTTGCCAGTGCTGATACCCAGGGCCGCGCAGGCCTGGGCGATCGCCTGCGTTTGCGCGCCGAATGGGGTGATCACACCGACGATCTCCCACAGCTCCTTGCCGTAGCGTTCGGTCAGATCGGCTTCGTTGGCCTTGAGCCACGCGGCGATCGTCTGCGCCTCCAGCAGGTTATGGCGACTGCCGCCGTGGCTCGGCTGGCCGATTCCGTCGATATGCAGATAGCCCAGCGCCGGCAGGCCGCCGTCCGGTTTCGGGCCTCGGCACGGTTGCAGCTTGCCCTTGTAGCAGAGGGCGTTGCAGTACTCGATGATCGAGTCGTAGCAGCGACGGTGCTCGTAGAGGTACATGCCGCGCGCGAGATCGGGATCGTAGTGATAGCGGCTGGTCGCCTGGGCGATGGCCATGACGCTTCCATTGGCGGCGCTGCGCCCTCCTTCGCAGAACGCGGCGTAGTCGTCATCGACATTGTCGCGCGCGAGCAGACCGGCGCCAATCAGGTTGCCAATGTCGACCGCCGTCGGGATCGACCAGATCGGCTCGATCTGCTGGGTATCGCCGATCACCAGCGCCTGCCGGGCAAGCGCGAACGAGGGTGCAGCCACCTCGGGCAGGACCTGCCCCGCTTCATCGACGATCAGCAGATCGATGAAGTCGAGTGCATAAGCGTCGACGAAGCCGTTGCCGTCGTGCCTTTTGCAGCGCAGCTCCTTGGGCAGCATGAAGAAAGTGGCCACCAGGCAGGGGGTGAGCTTCATCCAGCGTCGCCAGTTCTGCTCCAGGGTCTTGCGGCCGGTCTTGTTACGGCTTTTGAGGATCTCCGGCAGGCTTTCGCCGACCTCCATCAGCCAGCGCCCCTCCCAGTAATGGGTGGTCAGCAGGAATATTTCGAAGCGCAGAGAGGTGTCCGCCCAGTTGTCGCAGTCGACTAGGGTGATTTCAGCGGCGGGCTTGTCCGGGATCGGCAATACGGCGACCACGCTCTGCCAGTTCGCCAGGTGGCGCTGTTCGGCGATCTGCAGTTGCTGCGCCTGGTGCAATTGCGCTTCGGCGGTTTTCCGCGCCTTGCTGGCTTGCGCCACCGCGGCGGTCAGCCTGGCTTCGATTTCACTCAAGCTGGAGGCGCTCTGCAGTTCGGTCGCGGCTTCGTCGAACTGAAGTTTCGCCAGGCGGAGTCGTTTGCCGGCAACCGGGCCGAACCAGCCGAACAGCGTATAGAGCAGCGGTTCATTGGCGAGGTGATGCTTGAAGCGCGTCAGCAGCGCTTGAGTATCTGCAAGCTGTTGGTCGCAGGCCTGCAGCTGCTCGTGGAGCTGCGCGATGGCGGCCTGGGGGTCATCGCCCAGCAAGGTCTGGATCGCCTGGCGTGCCTCGGCCAGCCTGGCCCAGGCCTGCTCGATGTTCGCGAGCTGTTGCTGGCGGCCGCGGATCGCATCGCGCAGGCGCTCGACCGTGTCCGCAACGCTCGGGCTCAGCATGTCCGGAAACGCCTCGGCGGCGTGCGCGAGGTACGCCTGCTGGGCCTTGTCCAGGTAGTCCTGGGATTCGAGCTCGGTGAAAAAGCTCCGGGTCTGGTAGGTGCGGGCCATTTCCGCTTCGGCCGACGCCTTGGGAAAGTAGGCGCCAAAGCTCCTGATATCAGGCAGCCAACGGCCCGCGAATGGGCCGCTGCCTGTCGCGAAATCCTTGCCGAAGGCGGTGATGATGTTGGTCACGGCCTGGTTGTTGGTGGAGCTGGCCACGATCACCGGCGGCTCCCCGCCCGCTGCGGCAGCCCTGGCCCAAAGCGAGGCGACGACCGACAGCAGCAGGGTGGTCTTGCCCGTACCGGGCGGCCCGTTGACCGCGAGAATATCGCCGGCTCGCCCATTCAGCAGATGGCTCAGGCTATCCCGCTGGGCCGGCGCCAGGGCGTATTCGTCACCTGCATGGGCGAGTCGTTCGGCAAACAGTCCATTGGCCGGCAGGCAAGGTTCGTCAGGGCTGCGCTCGCGCTGGGCGAAGCGCTCGAACAGCGGCACCGCAGGCCGGGTATCACGCAGATGGTCATAAAGCGCGACGATATTGCGGCTGAAGCCCTCTGCCTTCTCTTCCTTGCACAGATAGCCGAAGCCGGCCAGTTCGAAGCGATCTTCCGCGCCGTCCCAGTCGTTACTGACCTGGCGGAACATCTTCATGCAGAACTGCAGGAATTCGCGCCAGTTTTGCTGATGCTGGTCTTCGCTCAGGGCTTCGGCATCTACAGGCGGGTCGAACCGTTGGCTATCCTCGGCGGACAGAAACGCGTCCAGGTCGGCCTGCGCGCCGATGGCGAAATTGTCGCGGTCCAGCGGTTCGAGGATGTCGCGCGGCATCAGGGCTTGCCCATGTGGCTGCAGCCTCCCCTCACGGGTCACCGAGACCTGACAGATGACCGGCGTGATGATCGCCGGCAACCCATTGCGAGCCCGACCATGCTCGCGGCGGGCGCGGTAAACCCATGGCCGCAGGGTGATTTCGATGTCCGCTCGATCTTCGGGCTCGTTCGCGAACAGCTGGGTGAGCAGACCTTCGCTCAGGCATCCAGAAGCGAGGACTTCGGCTGGCAGCATGAGGAATTTATCGGCCTGGCTCGGAGACAGGGCGCCGTTGCCGTTCTCGGCATCAGCCAGGGAGTTTCGCCAGTAGCTGGCCAGTTTGAACGCGTAATCATTCATCGTCGAAGTCAACGCAACCTCTGATGCAGCGGGACGGGAATTAAACAGGCGGGTCGAGGGTAGCGGCTCGGGTAGTTCAACGCCAATCGAAAGAAAAGCGTCTAGCACAAGCCTTCACGGCTGGTCTTTGGGTCAGCAGCCGACGAAACGCGATGGTTGGATCTGACCTGAAGTTGCGCCTCCGCTTACCACGGCAACCCTTCCCCGCTATAGGCATAAAACCCACCACTGGCCTCCGGCCCCAGACCGTCGATCACGCGCAACAGATCCTGCGCGGCGTCCGCTGCCGGCCGGCCGATCTCGGCGCCACGGAATGGTTGTGACAGCCGTGAGTTCACCGTGCCCGGATGCAGCGCCAACAGCACCGCATTCGGTTGGCTACGGCGAATTTCGATGGAAGCGGTCTTGAGCAGCATGTTCAGCGCGGCCTTGGAGGCGCGGTAGCTGTACCAGCCGCCGAGGCGGTTATCGCCGATGCTGCCGACCTTGGCCGAGAGCATGGCGAGCACGCCGCGCTGGCGGTCGAGCAGGCCGCTGAAGTGGCGCAGCAGCATGGCCGGGCCGAAGGTGTTGATCTGGAAGGTGGCGAGCAGCTGCGCCTGGTTGAGATCAGCCAGGCGCTTCTCCGGCATGAAGTCGGCACCGTGCAGCACGCCGGCGGCGTTGACGATCAGGTGAAACGGCCCCTGCCCCGCCACTCTGGTCGCGGCCTGTTCGATGCTGGCGGGATCGGTCAGGTCGAGCGCCGGCTCGGACGAGCGACTCAGGGCGATGACCGATGCGCAGCGCGGATCGCTGCGCAAGGCATCGACCAATGCGGCGCCGATGCCACCGGATGCGCCGATGACCAGCGCACGAAACCCTTCGGGGAATGAATCCAACGGCATGACGATCTCCAGATTTACGGTCGACGGGCGCCGGCTTCGCTGCGCCAGCGTTCGATATGTTCGGCGAGCAGGTCGGCGATGGGCAGGCAAGCGCCGAGCCGGTAGAGGTTCCAGTAATGGCCTTCCAGGGTGCGGTTGATCAGCAAGGTGCCGGAAGCCGGTTGCAGGCTGCCGAGTGCGGACATCATCAGGGGGAACAGCTCGGACAGCCGTTGATGCAGCGCCGCCTCGCGGAAGTCCCACTGCGCGCCGGGTTGCAGCAGCGGGTGCAGCATCAGGTGAATGCTTCGGTACAGCCCGTGCGGCGGCGTGCTTCCCGGCTGGCGTCCGCCCAGGGCCTGAAAACCGGGCTCCAGCGCCTCGCTGGAGGTACCACGCAGTGCTTCGAATATCTGTACGTAGCCGGCCAGCAAACGCGGTTCCAGGCGCAGCACACTGCCGAAATCGTAGACCACCAGCTCGCCGGACTCGGTCCAGGCGAGGTTGCCGGGATGCGGATCGGTATGCAGCCGTTGCAGACCGAATGCCTGCTCGGCCAGCCATTCGCAGAGGGTTTCGGCCAGGCGCTGACGCACCCCCGCCGGGGCCTGCTCGACCTCGGCCATGGAGCGGCCCGGCAGGTCTTCCAGCACCAGCACACCGGGCCGGCAGAATTCGCCCGCGGCATAGGGTATGCGGATGCCCGGCCAGTTGCTGAAGTGCTCGCGGAAGGCTTCGAGGTTGGCGCGCTCAGCCTCGTAGTCGAGTTCCTCGGCAATGGCCCGTTGCAGCTCGATATACACCGCATCGAGACGCGCGGGCGGCGTACCGAACAGACGACCAAGCGGCATCAAGCGGCGCAGTTGGCGCAGATCGGCATCGCAGATGGCGCGGATGCCGGGGTACTGGACCTTCATGATCAGCGCCCTGCCCTGCAGATCCCGAGCGCGATGGACCTGGCCCAGCGAGGCCGCCGCCGCGGGCTCCGGCTCGATGGACTCGAACAGTTCGTACAGCTTGCCGTCGTAGACGCGCTGCAGATTGGCTTGCAGCGCATCGAATGGCAGCGAGGGCACCTGGTTCTGCAAGCGCGCCAGCGCCGCGCTGATCGGTTCGGGCAGCAGGTCCTGCCATTGCGAAGCCTGCTGACCGAGCTTCAGCACTGGGCCCTTCATCTGCCCAAGCGCATCACCGAGCAGTTCACCGACCGGCACCCAGTCGATACGCGCCTTGCCCGGCGTGATGCGTTGCACCAGCAGGTTGCCAGCGATGCGCGCGCCGGTGCCGCCCAGTTGCAGAAACCGGCCCAGCGCCGAAGCCGACGGACGAGAGAATCGAGACATGCAGGCGACCCGCGAAGGCAAAGGCTGATCATGGGGCAGCCCGGCCCATGATCCAAGGTTCAATGGTTGCAGTCTGTTGCGCAGCGGAGGGGTTCGAAGTAGCTCAAGGGCAACGAGCGAAGCGCCCGGGGGGACCGCGCAGCAGATGGTCGCGCCGCCTGGAGAGCGCGCTGCAGCGGAGGTGCCGAGCACACTCATGCGGAACGGGCAGGCGGCTGGCGAGTCGGATTAAATGACTGCGCCCCTCGAACGTCGACCGCCAAACGCGCAATTTTCGGCACATCAGAAGCGCATCAGGCGACGATTCGAGCGGCATTCAGCCCGACCTGCCCACCAGGCGAGAAACGGGCCTGTTCCCGTCCGCGTCCGTCCTGATATGGACATGCAGGAGTGGGAACGAAGCACGCAGCGGCGCCTGCGTTAAGGAGAACGGAATGACCGATTTCACTAATCTTTCCTTCCAACCAGACGATGAACCCCCTCGCATTTCCACTGGCAGCGAGGGGCTGGATGACATTCTCGGCGGCGGCCTCGACCCCAACCGCATGTACCTGTACGAAGGTAGCCCGGGCTCAGGCAAGACCACCATTGCGCTGCAGTTCCTGCTCGAAGGGGTCCGCCAGGGCGAGCGCGTTCTCTATGTAACCCTCTCGGAAACCAAGGACGAACTGGAGCTGGTCGCCAAGCGGCACGGCTGGTCCCTCGACGGTATCGATGTGTTCGAGCTGGTCACGCCGGAAACCAGCCTGGACCCGGACCTGGAACTGACGGTGCTGCACCCCGTGGAGATGGAGCTGAGTGAAACCACCCAGCAGGTGTTCGATCGGGTCACCGAAACCAATCCGAGTCGCGTGATCTTCGACAGCCTCTCGGAAATGCGCCTGCTGGCGCAAAGCCCTCTGCGCTACCGCCGGCAGGTGTTGGCGCTCAAGCATTTCTTCACCACCCGCAACTGCACGGTGATCCTGCTCGACGACCAGACTTCGGAAGTGGGCGACCTGCAACTGCATTCCATCTCCCACGGCGTGGTCATGTTGGAGCAGGTGGCAATCGACTACGGTGCCGAGCGCAGGCGTCTGCGGGTGATCAAGATGCGTGGCATCCAGTTTCGCGGCGGTTACCACGACTTCGCCATCCGCAAGGGCGGCCTGCGCATCTATCCCCGGCTCATCGCCGCCGAGCACCACTCGTCCTTCTCCGGTGAGCTGGCCTCGTCCGGTAATCCGGCACTGGACAAGATGCTGGGTGGCGGGCTGGAACGCGGCACCAACGCGCTGCTGGTCGGCGCGGCCGGCGTGGGCAAATCCTCGCTGGCCTTGAGCTATGCGGTCGCGGCATGCAAACGCGGCGAGCAGGTCGCCTTCTTCGTCTTTGACGAAAACATCGCCACGCTGCTGGCGCGCGGGCGGGCGCTGGGGCTGCCCATGGAACCGTGGATCGAACAGGGGCTGCTGCATCTGCAACAGGTCGACCCGGCCGAGCTGTCGCCCGGCGAGTTCACCGCCGCGGTCCGCCAGAGCGTAGAGGTGCGGGAGGCCCGCCTGGTGATTCTGGACAGCCTCAACGGCTATCTGCACGCGATGCCTGATGGCCGATTCCTGATTCTGCAGATGCACGAGCTGTTGAGTTATCTGGGCCAGAAAGGCGTGATCAGCATCATGGTGCTCGCCCAGCATGGCCTGGTCGGCCCAATGGATACGCCTGTGGATATCAGCTATCTCAGCGATGCGGTTATCATGCAGCGCTACTTCGAGCATGCCGGCGTCGTTCGCCGGGCGTTGTCAGTGGTGAAAAAGCGCAGCGGACGGCATGAAAACACCGTCCGTGAGTACCGCCTCAGTAGCGCCGGCCTCGAGGTCGGGCCGCCGCTCAGCCACTTCAGCGGCATCTTATCGGGCACACCGGAATACACCGGTGATGCGACTCAGCTACTGACAGACGAGCATGACGACGCCCACTAAACGAGAAGGCCCCATCGTAGTCGTCTATGCCCCCATCGGCCGGGACGGTCCCGCCTCGGCCGAACTTCTCAGCCGCAGCGGCATGGACGCCGTTGTCTGCCACAGTGTCGATGAAGTGCTAGGTCGCGCCGAAACCGATGCCGATGCCGTTTTCATCGCCGAAGAAGGTCTCTTCGGCCAGGATCTTCAAGCGCTCGCCACCTGGGTCGATCAACAACCGGCCTGGTCCGACTTTCCCTTTGTGGTCCTTACCAGCAAGCATCAACAGCCGGCAGTCGCCGCGTGGCGTCAGCGCATGGTGGCGGCGCTGCGCAACGTGTCCCTGCTGGAACGCCCGGTACAGAGCATCACCCTCACCAGCGCGGTGAAAGCCGCCCTGCGCGGGCGACATCGCCAGTACGAAGTCAGGGCCTTGCTCGAAGCCCGTGAGCGCGCCTCGAATCAGCTGGAAGCGCTGGTGGTCGAGCGCACCAGCGAACTGGAAAAGGCCAACCAGGAATTGCGCACACAGATGGCCGAACGCGCGCAGATCGAAGAAACCCTGCGCCAGGCGCAGAAAATCGAAGCCATCGGCCAGCTCACCGGCGGCATCGCCCATGATTTCAACAACCTGCTGATGGTGATCTCCGGTGGCCTCGACATGCTCGACCGCCGCGCCGATCCTGCACGTCGCGAGCGGTTGATGGACGGCATGCGCCAGGCCGCGCAACGCGGAAGCGCCCTCACCCGGCAACTGCTCGCCTTCTCCCGCCGCCAGTCACTGGAACCCGAGTCGGTCGACCTGGTGCTGCGCATCGGCCGCATGCGCGAGCTGCTCGACCGCAGCCTGAGCGGCGACGTGCACGTGGAAGTGCAGTTCGAGCCGGATCTCTGGCCGGTCGAAGTGGACCCTGGCGAGCTGGAGCTGGTCGTCCTCAACCTGGCCGTGAATGCCCGCGACGCCATGCCCGACGGCGGCTCGATCCTGATCGAAGCCAGCAATGCACCTGGCGAAACGGTGCTGGGCATCACCGGCGATTTTGTCCGCCTCACGGTGACCGACTCGGGCACCGGCATTCCCGAGGAGGTTCGCACCCGCGTATTCGACCCCTTCTTCACCACCAAGGAGATCGGCAAAGGCTCGGGGCTTGGGCTGGCGCAGGTCTACGGCTTCGCGCGGCAGTCCGGCGGCACCGTGTGGATCGAAAGCGAATGCGATCGCGGAACCAGCGTGATCATGCTGCTGCCGCGATCGGCGCGTGTACCCGATCAGCCCGACGGCGAACGGCCTGCCGAAGACGACAGCCCCGACGCATCGGCCGGTACCGTACTGCTGGTGGACGATGATGAAGAAGTCGCGGCCCTGGTCGGCGAGATGCTCGAACATCTCGGCTATCGCGTCACCCATGCCGCCAGTGCCACAGACGCGTTGACTGCGCTACAGAACGGTTGCCGGGTGGACATCGTGTTCTCCGACGTGATGATGCCGGGCGGCATGAACGGTGTTGAGCTGGCCCGGGAGATCCGCACCCGCGCCCTCGGTGTTCCCGTGCTGCTCACCAGCGGCTACGCCGAAGCCGCGCAGCAATCTGCCGCCGCAGAAGGCGTGCACGTCCTCGCCAAGCCCTACCGCCTCGAAGAGCTGGCAACCTCGTTGCGAGAGGCGATCGAGAGTGCAGTATTTGCCGACCCCGTCAGGCAGGGATAGCCGGTTTACTCAGCGGTTAGAGCCGAAACCAGGCGCATTGCAGTTGAGGTAGGGGCCAACTTCACGCTCTTCACCGACTTTCAAGTAAAGCTTGGCCTCGCGCAGCGTGAGCCGTATGGGCAGCGTCTGAAGCGTATCCTCACCAACCGTAATGCAATTGAACACGGCCTCAAACTCATCGCCCTCGGCGAGCGCGGTGTTTATTGGACAGGTTCGTTTATCGAACGCCATGCTCTTTTTCGTAACGAATACGGCATTCATGAAGAACGGCTGCTGAAGCTCTGCGCAGTTTCCTTCCCTTCCCCAGAGCCCGTGGTACTCGGTAGGTATTACATCCTGTCCGATCAGCTCCCTGCCAACGACGCCATTGAGTTCGGTCGCCGCCTGTGCGGGTGGTGTCGCCAGCCAAACCAGCGCCAACACACATAGAGATCCTTTTAGGTACATCCTTGCTTCCTTGTACTGATGATGGGGGCATTCGGTGGTGACAACCTGCGTTCCAAGCGCACCTGATGGGCGTTCCGTTACAGGAATCCCGACTTGGGCTTCAAGGCTGCACACGCCTGGGCCTGCATGCTACCGTCCATCGCACTCAGCATCACAATAAACGTGTCGAGGGATGCCGCCATGCAACCGAAAGATCACTGGGAAAAGGTCTATTCCACCAAGGCCGCTGACGAGGTCAGCTGGTTTCAGGAACACGCCGAGCTGTCGCTGAAACTGATCCGCGACGCGGACGTGCCTTCGACGGCATCGATCATCGACGTGGGCGGCGGCGCCTCGACACTGGTCGATGATCTTCTGGCCAACGGTTATCGAAACCTGACAGTGCTCGACCTTTCTGCCGCGGCGCTGGCCACGGCCAAGACCAGACTCGGTTCCAACGCGGCGAGCGTCCGTTGGCTGGAGGCGAATGTCATCGAAGCCGCGCTACCCGAGCGCAGCTTCGATGTATGGCACGACAGAGCAGTCTTTCACTTTCTGACCAGCGAAGAAGACAGGCATGCCTATGTGCGCCAGGTGCTGCACGCGGTCAAGCCCGGCGGGCTGGTGATAGTGGCCACCTTCGCCGAGGATGGCCCGGAGAAATGCAGCGGCCTGCCGGTCATGCGCTATGGCGCCAGCGAGCTGCACGCCGAGTTCGGCGAACCCTTTCTGCTGCTCGGCCATGAAAAGGAATCGCACCACACCCCCGGCGGGATCGAACAGAAGTTCGTCTACTGCTTCTGCCGCAAACTGGTCCAGTAGCAGGCAGCGCTGACAGCTGACCGCAGCGGCTCCGCTGAAATCGCACAGCAGCAACTAGCCATAGCCGAAGGCGTACCTTCTGGCGAAACCTTAAGCCTCAAGAAGCCATTACTGGCGAAGAGGTCCGCTATTCCAAGCCTTTTTCTGCACTTGTCCTAGACCCGATTTAAGTGATCGTAGCCAGGAGTTTTGTGCACCAGCAGGACCTAGCCCCGCTCACTCTTGGGTGTGTCCATCACGATGTAGCTTGTGATCGACGACACGTGGGGCAAGGTGCCCAGCACTTCGGTGTGGAACAACTTGTACGCTTTGATATCTGCAACTTCTACGCGCAACAGATACTCGAGCGCACCAGTGACTGTGTGGAATTCGACCACGTCGGGAGAGGCGGCGATAGCACGCTCAAAGGCTCCCAAACTTTCTTTGGTATGGCTGGAAAGCCCAACGGCCACATAGACGACAAAGCCAGCGCCCAGCAGCGCCTTGTCGATCACCGCCCGGTAGCCCTTGATAACTCCGCTGCGCTCCAACTCCTGCACGCGTCTGAGGCACGCCGAAGGCGATAAACCGACACGTTCCGCCAGTTTCAGGTTGGTCTGGCGAGCGTCATCGGAAAGCTCACGCAATATCTTTCTATCAATTCGATCAATTTCGAACATTTGTTGCTTCCATATCTAGCAGCGCCGAAATTATGCAACAACAATTCTCGAGCCGAACAATAAAATTGCAGCACCAATTTCAAAGCGAAGAGTTGTATTGATGAGCGATCTCGGAGTCCTCCTGCCGTTTCTGATGTTTGCCATCGTCATGACTGGAACACCCGGCCCCAATAACCTCATGGTGCTCATGTCAGGTGCGCGAGTCGGCGTCTTGAGAACCATGCCGCTTGTTTGCGGCATCGCGCTTGGCATTGGTTTGCAGCTCGCGATAGTTGGCTCAGGCTTGGGCTCGGCGTTCGAGAGAATCCCGGGCTTCCATACCGCGCTGAGTGTTGTCGGAGCGGCCTATATTCTTTGGCTCGCGTGGGCAATCGCTAACAGCGGCCCCTTGCAGATGCAGGTAGATCCCAAGCCGCCAATGGGCCTCATAAGCGGGGCGGCGTTCCAATGGATCAATCCCAAGGCATGGGCACTATCGATAAGCGTGGCCGCAACCTACATCCCGCCTGAAAATCACTTTCTCAACTTATGCATCGCCGCTGTCATCTTGGCGGCGATATCGGTGCCTTGTGTGGGGGTATGGGCGCTGGGTGGCTTGACGTTCAGGCGCTGGCTGGGAAGGCCGCGGATTGCCTCGGCATTCAATGTTTCCATGGCTGTAATCCTGGTGGTTGCAACGATGCCGGCAGTTCTGAACCTCTCGATCTAGCGAACATGGGCGCAGGCGTGGACCGCCTGCGGAAAATTGCACATCTCGCCACCTCTCCAACAATGCCCCAACAATGTGCATGCATGCCTATCTGGCCGCCGCCGATATGGTCCCGAGAAAGGAATGCCGGGCGTTCGCTGATGCACCATTCACGATCACTGCGAGCACCGTTTTCTCGCTTTACACAGTGATGCCGAAACGGCATCGGCTTGCTCGATATTCTCTGCTTCTGCGCACAGCATGACCCGCCAGATACTGCGCTCGCCGACCGCCATTTCGCGTCGGCAGAGCAGGATCGAGCCATGAACCAGTCCCTTTGTGCCCGCCATCTCGAAGCCGCCGCGCTGCCGCTGATCGATATCGCCGGGCTGTTTTCTCCCGACCTTGCCGAGCGCACTGCCGTGGCCGAACGCATCGGCGCGGCCTGTCGCGAGGTCGGCTTCTTCTGCGTCGCCAACCACGGCGTCGACCCGGCGCTACAACAGGCGGTGTTCGAGCAGGCGCGGGCCTTCTTTTCCCAGCCGGAAGCAGGCAAGCGTGCGCTGGACAAGGTGTTCTCGAAGGCCAATCGCGGCTATGAGCCGTTGCGCGGTCAGGTGCTGGAAGCCGGTGCGCCGGCCGATCTCAAGGAAGGCTTCTATATCGGCGAGGAGCTGGCCGATGACGACCCGCGGGTACTGGCCGGGCGCTTCAACCACGGTGCCAACCAGTGGCCGAGCGAGCTTGCGGACTTTCGCCCAACCATGGAGCGCTATCGCGACGCGATGAACGCCCTCGCGGCACGGCTGATGGCCGCCATCGCGCTGTCGCTGCAACTGCCGGAGGAACATTTCGCCGGCTTCTGCCGCGACCCCATGAGCACCCTGCGCCTGCTGCACTATCCGCCGCAGCCGGCCAACGCCGCGCCCGGCGAGAAGGGCTGTGGCGCGCATACCGATTTCGGCGGGCTGACGCTGCTTCTGCAGGACGAGAACCCCGGCCTGCAGGTCTGGGATCGCCACAGCATGAGCTGGATTCACGCAGCGCCCGTGCCCGGCACCTATGTGGTCAACCTGGGCGACATGATCGCCCGCTGGACCAACGACCAGTACCGTTCGACGCTGCACCGGGTGGTCAACATGTCCGGGCGCGAGCGCTACAGCGTGCCGTTCTTCTTCAGCGGCAACCCGGACCATCTGGTCGAGTGTTTGCCGACCTGCCTCGCGCCGGGCGAGTCGCCACGCTACCCCGCCGTGACGGTGGAAGAACACCACCGCGAGATGTACCGGAGGACCTATGGCTGACATCGTCCTCATCCACGGCGCCTGGGCCGGCAGCTGGGTCTGGGATGCGCTGCAGGATGGCCTGCGCGATGCCGGACATAGGCCGCACGCGGTCGATCTGCCGGGCAATGGCCATGACGCCACGCTACTCGCCGAAGTCTCGCTGCAGCGCTATGTCGAACACGTCGGCGCATTGATCGAAACGCTGCCCGGCCCGATCCAGCTGGTGGCGCATTCCGGCGGCGGCGTCACTGCCACCGCCGTGGCCGAGGCTTATGCCGAGCGCGTCGCCGGGGTCGCCTATGTCGCCGGCATGATGCTGCCCAGCGGCATGGGCTTCGGCGAACTCTGCGCCGAACTGAGTCGCGATTTTCCCGAGGTCAGCGGCATCGGCCCTTATCTCGAAGCCGCGCCCGGCGGCAGCCGCGTACCGGGCGATGCCGCCTGCGCGGTGTTCTTTCACGATGCACCGGCACAGGCCGCGATCGCTGCCGCGCGCCGCCTGACGATGCAGCCCGATGGTGGCCGCGACATCGCCGCGCAGTGGACGACCACGCGTTTCGGTCGTCTGCCGCGCTTGTATATCGAAGCCGCGTGTGATCGATCGGTGCTGCCACGGGTGCAACAGCGCATGCAGCAGCTGGTGCCTGGCGCCGAGCGGGTGGTGCTCGATTGCGGCCATGCGCCGCAATTGGCCATGCCCGGCGCGCTGCTCGCTGCCCTGCTGGATTTCTTCGCTCGCCATCCTCATCCCGTGCACTGACCCGTTTATTGCATCGCGCTTATCACGCCGAACCTTCAAGGAGCTTCACCATGTTCAAGAAAACCCTGCTCGCCAGCGCCCTGCTCGCGCTGTTCAGCCAATCCGCCCTGGCCGCCGACAAGGTTCGCTGGCTCAACGACTGGTTGCCAGCCGGCGACAAGGCCGCGATCTACCTAGGTGTCGAGCAGGGCCTGTTCGCCGCCGAAGGCATCGACGTGGAAATCGCCAGTGCCCGTGGTGGTAGCGACGTGGTGACCAAGCTGGCCACCAACAGCGCGGACTTCGGCTCTGCCGGCCTGGCCTCGCTGCTGCAGGCCAAGGCCCAGGGCGAGGTGCCGGTGGTCGCCGTGGCGCCGATCTACAACAAGCAACCGGACGCCTTCTTCACCACCGAAGGCTCGGGCATCGAGAGCTTCAAGGACATCGTCGGCAAGACGGTCGCCACGCCGACCTTCTCCGCCTCCAACGTGGTCTGGCCGCTGCTGCTGGAGCGCAACGGCATCGACCCGAACAGCGTCAAGCTGCTCAAGCTAGACCCCGGCGCACTGGCGCCGATGCTCGCCACCGGCAAGGTGGATGCCACCATCAACTGGCTGACCGTCGCGCCCGGCTTCGTCCGTGCCCTCGGTGAAGCGGACAAGACGCTGAAGACCA
>Ga0154485_1189_pt1 | contig 25849 bp, 25 predicted proteins | sample RifGroC2_FD_115964 | JGI IMG/M metagenome (GOLD analysis project Ga0154485, IMG submission 115964) | Pseudomonadales bacterium GWC2_63_15
CCAAAGCAGCGCCTCGACGATGATCTGCTCGCCGATCACCGCCACATAGATCGGCAGGTCACCATACTCGCGCATCGTGACGCGCAGGCTGGCGTCAGCCCCCTGGATCAGCTCGATTGCAATCTGACCGTTCTTACACAGTTCCGTGGTTTCAATAGCGTCATGCAACGCTTGGGCGGTCCATAGCTGCGGCATATTCATACCTTCTTCCATTTCACATGAAGCCAGCCCCTGAAGCGGCTGGCGCATTCTCTTCTCCATCGCCGCAAGCCGCGCCGAATGTTCGGGCAAGATCCAAACTTCCTTCTTCACCAATCCCTGATCACGAAGGCGTTGCCGGAAGAGGCGCTGATAATGTGCGGACGATTTCGTTTCCATAGCGTCCAAGATAGCACCACATGTAATAAGCACAACGATATCACATGTAATTTTCACGAAACGTGAAGCAATGCGTATACATACCTTGCTGAAGGGCGGCACGACCGTTCAAGCATTGTCGCCAGGCACACCATTTACTGCCGCCAACTACCACACGCGCTGGAAATCCCAAGGCGACGAATGAACTTTGACAATTATTCTCATTCTGATTAGCATCCCAACCGTCAACGAATTCAACGGGTAGTGCTTCTATGTACGTCTGTCTTTGCCAGGGTGTCACCGACGGCCAGATTCGCGATGCCATCTACGAAGGCTGCTGCAGCTACCGTGAAGTACGGGAAACGACCGGCGTCGCCACCCAGTGCGGCAAGTGCGCCTGCGTCGCCAAGCAGGTCGTGCGCGAGACGCTCAGCAACGTGCAAAGTGCCCAGGCCTCCCTCGCCTACCCTGCCAGTTTTGTTCAGGCTTGACAGACTGAAGCCATGAAGCCGGGCCATGCCCGGCTTTTTTTTGCCTGCAAATCAGCAAGTTGCTCAGAAGGATGCGGAACGCAACTATTCTCGCTAGGGTTTAGCTTTAGCATTCAATGACTTAGGTTTGACAGGTCGCCTGAGCGTGGCCAGACTGCTTGCATTCCCACCGCGTCAGGCAGGCTAACTACATGAAAGGCGACAAGCTGGTCATTCAGCACCTCAACAAGATCCTCGGCAATGAGCTGGTAGCCATCAACCAGTACTTCCTGCACGCGCGCATGTATGAGGACTGGGGTCTCGGCAAGCTCGGCAAGCATGAGTACGAAGAATCCATCGACGAGATGAAGCATGCGGACAAGCTGATCAAGCGCATCCTGTTTCTGGAAGGCCTGCCGAATCTGCAGGATCTGGGCAAGTTGCTAATCGGTGAGAACACTCGCGAGATGCTCGAGTGCGACCTCAGGCTGGAGCAAGGTGGCGTGCAGGATCTGAAGGTCGCCATCGCTTACTGCGAAAGCGTCGGCGACTACGGCAGTCGCGAGCTGCTGGAAGACATCCTCGAATCCGAGGAAGAACACATCGACTGGCTGGAGACGCAGCTGAGCCTGATCGACAAGGTGGGCATGGAAAACTACCTGCAGTCGCAGATGGACGACTGATTCAGTAGCAAGCCCATGTAAAAACGCCCCGACTAGATCGGGGCGTTTTCGTTTGCAGCGAAGAGAACCGCTTATTCCTGCTCGGCTGCTTCAGCAGGCTGCTCGGCTGCGGGCTGCTCGGCCTCGTCACCCTTGATATCCAGCAGCTCGAGATCGAAGACCAGCACCGAGTTGGCCGGGATCAGCGGGCTCGGGCTCTGCTCGCCGTAGGCCAGTTCGCTCGGGATGTAGAGCTTGTACTTCTCGCCCACATGCATCAGCTGGAGACCTTCGACCCAACCTGGAATCACACCGCCTACCGGCAGATCGATCGGGCTGCCGCGCTTGATCGAGCTGTCGAAAACGGTGCCGTCTGTCAAGCTGCCCTCGTAGTGCACGGTCACCACGTCGTTCTCGGTCGGTTGACGGCCTTCGGCCGCCTTGACGACTTCGTACTGCAGACCGGATTCGGTGGTCTTCACGCCTTCACGCTTGGCGTTGTCTTCGAGGAACTTCTTGCCAGCCTCGACCGCTTTGGCATTCATCTCAACCATGCGCTCTTCGGCACGGGTCTGCAGGAAGGTGAAAGCTTCCATCAGCTGCTCATCGGTGAGCTTCTGCTCCTTCTTGCCGATGGCATCTTCAATACCCTGCGCAACAGCCTGGGAGTCGAGATCATCCATACCCTCCTGCGCAAGGCTCTTGCCCATGTTCAGGCCGATACCATAGGACGCCTTCTGCGCCGGAGTGTCCAGTTTGACACTGGTCTGCGAGTCGCAGCCGGCCAGCACCAGGCCAACCAGGGCAACCGCAGGCGCCAAACGATGATGTCTCAGTCTCATGCTGTTTCCTTAGATACGCTGTTGGGCATTCGAAAAACCGATGGTCGAGCTTAGCAGCGCATCCCGGCACTGGCTACCGCACCCCAAGGCAAGGACCGTAAAGAGATTGCAAAGAACGGACGCGCGTAGCAATCCGACAGCAGGATCGAGCCGAGCAAGAAGCGGCACCCGCAGCTTTCGCCCACAAAAAATTCAGGCAAAAAAAAACGGCCTAGATGGCCGTTCTTTCGTTGCTTCAGGGCGTTCAGTGGACCCGTGAAGCGAATATGGCGCAGCGGACGGGACTCGAACCCGCGACCCCCGGCGTGACAGGCCGGTATTCTAACCGACTGAACTACCGCTGCGCTAAACCTCGAGTGGTGGGTGATGACGGGATCGAACCGCCGACCCTCTGCTTGTAAGGCAGATGCTCTCCCAGCTGAGCTAATCACCCGTTTGCTCTCGAAGTGGGGCGCATTCTAGAGAGGGTTCCGCACCTTGGCAACCCCCTTTCGAAAAAAAAATTGCAGAAGTTCCAAAGACTTAGGAAAACCCTCGATTTACCAGCCGATTTTTCTCGTCCGCCGTGCATTAACATCCCGCAGGGTTGGCCTGAACTGGCCAGGCAGGAATAATGCACCCCTTTGCTTTCCGGAGATCTACCCCGCCATGTGGTTTCGTAACCTGCTCGTTTACCGTCTCACCCAGAACGTCGCTCTAGATGCCGAGACACTCGAAGCTGCACTGGCCGCCAAACCTGCCCGCCCCTGCGCCAGCCAGGAGCTGAGCACCTACGGCTTCGTCGCCCCTTTTGGTAAGGGCGAAGACGCCCCCCTGGTGCACGTCAGCCAGGGTTTCCTGCTGATCGCCACGCGCAAGGAAGAACGCATCCTTCCGGGCAGCGTCGTCAAGGATGCGCTGAAGGAAAAGGTCGACGAGATCGAAGCCGAGCAGATGCGCAAGGTCTACAAGAAGGAGCGCGACCAGATAAAAGACGAGATCATCCAGGCCTTTCTGCCGCGCGCCTTCATCCGCAAATCCGGCACCTTCGCCGCAATCGACGCCGAGCGCGGGCTAATCCTGGTGAACTCGGCCAGCCCGAAGAAGGCCGAGGACCTGCTGTCCACCCTGCGTGAAGCGATCGGCTCGCTGCCGGTGCGCCCGCTGACCGTGAAGATTGCGCCAAGCGCCACCCTGACCGATTGGGTCAAGACACAGAAGTCCGCAGACGATTTCTTCGTGCTCGACGAATGTGAGCTGCGCGATACCCACGAGGACGGCGGCGTGGTGCGCTGCAAGCGCCAGGACCTGACCAGCGACGAGATCCAGCAGCATATGGAAGCCGGCAAGCAGGTCACCCAGCTGTCGCTGGCCTGGCAGGACAAGCTGTCCTTCGTGCTGGACGACAAGTTGATCATCAAGCGCCTGCGCTTCGAGGAACTGCTGCAGGACCAGGCCGAGCAGGACGGTGGTGAAGACGCCCTTGCCCAGCAGGACGCCAGTTTCCTGCTGATGATGATGACCTTCCGCGAGTTCCTGCCTGCGCTGTTCGAGGCGTTCGGTGGCGAAGAAGTCCCCCAGGGCCTCTGACACCCGCCCGGGGCGCTGATCGGCGCCCCGCTCCCCTCAACGCACCTTCAGCTGCAACGCCAGCGCCCCGCCCATTCGCTCCCCCAGCGACCAGATCAGAAAACGCTCGATGAACTCCGGCGCATCGACGAACAGCGCCCCGCAGACCAGCACGCTGAGCAACGAAACAGTCAGGAAAAGCTGCGGTATCGAGAGCTTCAGCAGCACCAGCAGGACAATTGCGATGATCGCCGACGCGACCATGAACAGCGCATTGAGAATGTTGTTCGCTGCCACCACTCGCGAGCGCTCGTGAACCACACTGCGTGACTGGATCAGGGCATACAGCGGGACGATGTACAGCCCACCGAAAATCCCCAGCCCGAGGATATCCATCAGCACCCACCAGGCAGAAGGCTCGCCGAGCAGCGCAAGCCAGTCGACCGTACCCACAGGCTCCACATGGCCGCTCGCATGCCACCACAGCAGCACTCCGCAAAGGCTCAGGCCAATGGCTCCGAACGGGACCAGGCCGATCTCCACGTGATGCCGCGACAGCCGCTCGCAAAGCAGCGATCCCAGCGCGATGCCGACCGAAAACAGCGTCAGGATCAACGTCACCACGCTTTCATCGCCACCGAGATAGTCCTTAGCAAACGCCGGGATCTGCGTCAGGTAGGTCGCACCGAGAAACCAGAACCAGGAATTGCCCAGCATGGCCCGGGACACCGCCCGCTGCTGACCGAGCCCCATCCGCAGAATGCGCCATGACTGACGCAGCACGCGCCAATCCATATGCAGGGTCGGCAGCGCTGCCGTACCGGCTGGAATAGCCAGACTGGCGAGATAACCGATGAGCGCGATCAGCACCACGCTGATCGCCACCAGCTCGGCGTAGCCCTCACTCGCCATCAACACACCCGCACCGATGGTGCCCCCGAGAATCGCCAGGAACGTTCCCATCTCCACCAGCGCATTGCCTCCCACCAGCTCATCCTCGGCGAGCTGCTGCGGCAGGATCGAGTACTTGACCGGACCAAACAGCGCCGACTGGGTGCCCATGCAGAACAGCACCGCAAGCAATACCGGCAGGTTGCCGAGCAGCATGCCGAGCGCCCCGACAAGCATGATCAGGATCTCGGCGAACTTGATTCGGCGAATCAGCCAGGCCTTCTCGAAGCGCTCGCCGAACTGGCCACCCAGCGCGGAGAACAGAAAGAACGGCAGGATGAACAGCAGCGCACAAAGATTGATCAGCAGACTCTTGTCGGCGCCAGTGCCGATCTTGAACAGAATCGCCAGGATCAACGCCTGCTTGAACACGTTGTCGTTGAATGCACCGAGCAGCTGCGTGCAGAAAAAAGGCAGGAAGCGACGCTTGCCGAGCAGGCGAAACTGCGAATGCGTGGTCGCCGGCCCGCCAGCTGGCACACGCCTTGTCGAGCTAGCCCCGGTCGATTCCTGATTCATATCGGCAACTGCCCGAAAGCCCAGCGCAGCAGAAAGAAGCTCAGCAGTCCGCCGGCGATAGTCGCCAGCAGGTTGCGGCTAAACGCGGCTATGAGGATCGCCAACAGCCCCGCTAGCAGATAGGCATTGTCCGGGCGCAACGCCCACTGCCCTTCCGGCATCAGCATTCCCGGCACCACGATGGCAGTCAGTACCGCCACCGGCACGTAATGCAGCCCCTGCTCGATAGCGCGGGGAAAGCGCAGGTTGGGCCAGGCGAAAAAGCTGTAGCGGATCACGAAGGTGATCGCCAGCATGCCGAAAATCAGCAACCAGGTCGTCATAGCGCCCCCTGCATACGCGCCGCCGCTTCGGCGCGACGATCGAGCCAGACGCCGACGGCGATGCCGGCCATGGCGGCGGCGATCAGTCCGAGCTTGTAAGGCAGCTCCCAGGTCAGCAAGGCCACCGCGCCAGCCACCAGCGCCGAGGCCACCTGCGGGCGCGTCCGCATCATCGGCACCGCGATGCCGATGAAGGTGGCGATCATGGCGAAGTCCAGCCCCCAGCTGGCGATATCCGGAACCGCCTGACCGAAGGCGACACCCACCAGAGTCGACAGCTGCCAGTTGATGTACATGGTCAGCGCGGCGCCGAGAAAGAACCAATGCTTGTATGGCGACTCATCGTCGCGGGCATAGCGGTTCTGCACCACAGCGAAGGCCTCGTCCGTGAGCCAGAACGCCAGAGGGGCGCGCCAGCGGCCCGGCAGATGACGAACGAATGGCTGCAGCGCGGCGCTGTACAAGGCATGCCGCAGATTGACCACGAAGGTGGTCAGCAGTACCACGGCTGCGCCTACGCCACCGGTTATCAGCGTGATCGCGATGAACTGTGCGGAACCGGCGAAGACCAGCGAAGACATGCCCATGGTCTGCCAGGGCGTCAATCCGGCGCCGACGGCCAGCGTGCCGAAGATGACGCCGAACGGAATCGCACCGAGGATCAACGGCAGAATGTCACGGCATCCGTGAACGAACTCTTGCGAGCGGGACATTGGAACTCCTGTAGCCAATTTCGCACCGAACCTTGCGTTGCCTATCGACCTCGTAGCGAAAGGCATGGGTGGCGGACAGATCGACGCAAGACATGCGACAAAGCACCGCACGATAACCGAACAGAGACGCCCAAGCGATGCGTCGCAGAGCAGTCAGTCGGCCCCGAGCCGCTGCTTGAGCTGCGGCCAGTCACGGTCGGTGATGCTGTACAGCACGGTATCGTCCAGACGACCGTCTGCCAGTCGCCGATGGTTACGCAGCAATCCTTCGCGTAGGGCACCTAGCTTTTCGATGGCCCGCTGCGAGCGGAGGTTACTGGCGGCAGTCTTCAGCTGCAGGCGAACCAACTGCCATTCTTCGAATGCGTGACGCAGCAGCAGGTACTTGATCGAGGCATTCAGCCCGGTGCCATGCTCCGCCTGATCCAGCCAGGTCCAGCCCAATTCGGCCGCCGGCAGGCTCAGGTTGAAGTCGGCGAAGCGCGTGGTGCCGACCAGCTGCTCGGCCATGCGCACACTGAAGACAACCGCGCGCCCCTCGCGCTGTTCCGCCAGCGCATGGCGGTACCAGTCCGGCCGTAGCGGCCCGCTCATATATGTCAGCTCGGCGCGGTTCCGCTCTGCCAGGGCAACCAGCTCCGGGATATCCGCTTCCATCAGCGGCTCCAGGCGCAGCGCCCCGCGTTGCAGGGTTACCGGATGGGGGCTGAGCATGACATTCTCCTGTTATTGCGTTCGGGCAAATCGGCGGTTACCAGACAGTAACCCATGGCGCAGGAAACGCCGTACTTCGCGGACGACCGGCGATATTGCTGGCGGGCCCGCGCTAGACGCATGCGACCTTGGTCGCAACCCTGCACACGGGGTGACCATTGCTGCGAAACTTCGCGAACTCAGCATATTAACGAGTCACCAGGGCTGATTGAATTCGGCACCGTTACCGGCCCGCCGAGGCCTGCCTGGCACTCACCTTTCGTTTTCTGGAGTTTGCATGACGCTGTCAGGCGGGCTGATCGCTGCGGTCGCCCTCGTCTATATGGCCATTCTGTTCGCCATCGCTTTCTACGGCGACCGCAACAGCGCTTCCCTGTCGCCGCGTCTGCGGCCTTGGGTCTATAGCCTTTCACTGGCGGTGTACTGCACCAGCTGGACCTTCTTCGGTGCCGTTGGCCAATCCGCCGAGCAGCTCTGGGCGTTCCTCCCGATCTATCTGGGCCCGATCCTGCTGATGCTGTTCGCACCTCATGTGATCCAGAAGATGATCATGATCAGCAAGCAGGAGAACATCACCTCCATTGCCGACTTCATCGCCGCCCGCTATGGCAAGTCCCAGCTGCTAGCAGTGGTTGTTACGCTGATCTGCCTGGTTGGCGTACTGCCTTACATCGCGCTGCAGCTCAAAGGCATCGTACTCGGCGTCAACCTGCTAAGCGGCATCAACATCGAGGCAGCCGGCACCGGCACGCGCGACACCGCGCTGATCGTCTCGATCGTGCTGGCGCTGTTCACCATCCTCTTCGGCACGCGCAACCTCGATGTGACCGAGCATCACCGCGGCATGGTCCTGGCAATCGCTTTCGAATCGCTGATCAAGCTGCTGGCATTCCTGGCGGTGGGCGCCTTCGTCACCTTCGGCCTGTTCGACGGCTTCGGCGATCTGTTCAATCAGGCCTATGATTCGCCGGACCTTGCCGGATTCTGGAGCGAAGGTGTCAACTGGTCAGCCATGCTGGTCCAGACCACCGTCGCGATGATGGCGATCGTCTGTCTGCCGCGGCAGTTTCACGTTTCTGTGGTGGAAAACATCGAGCCGCGAGACTTCCGTATGGCCCGCTGGGTGTTTCCGCTCTATCTGGTACTCGCCGCGGTGTTCGTCATCCCGATCGCGCTGGCCGGACAGATGCTGCTGCCGCCTGGCGTAACGCCGGACTCTTTCGTCATCAGCCTGCCGTTGGCCGAACTGCATCCCTGGCTCGCCCTGCTCGCCTTCATCGGCGGCGCCTCGGCGGCAACCGGCATGGTAATCGTCGCCAGCGTCGCACTGTCGACCATGGTTTCCAACGACATGCTGCTGCCCTGGCTGCTGCGCCGCCAGGAAACCGAGCGCCCATTCGAGGCGTTCCGTCACTGGATGCTCTCGGTACGTCGCATCAGCATCGTCGTGATCCTGCTGCTCGCCTATGTCAGCTACCGCCTGCTCGGCTCCACGGCATCGCTGGCTACAATCGGCCAGATCGCCTTCGCCGCCATCACTCAGCTGGCCCCGGCGATGGTTGGTGCGCTGTATTGGAAGCAGGCCAACCGTCGCGGCGTGTTCGCCGGCCTGACCGCCGGCGCGGCAATCTGGTTCTATACGCTGATTGTTCCTCTGCTGGGCTGGCCGCTGGAAATGTTCCCGGGCCTGAGCTGGATGTACAACGGCGGCCTCGGTTTCGGCCTCAGCGGACTGACCCTGGGCGTGACCCTGTCGCTGATCGGCAATGCCACGCTGTTCTTCTGGGTATCCATCCTCACCCAGACCCACGTGGCCGAGCATTGGCAGGCCAGCCGTTTCATCGGTCAGGAGATCGCCTCCCCGACCGGTGCCCGCCGTCTGCTCGCCGTACGCGTCGAAGACCTGCTGGTCCTGGCATCCCGCTTCGTCGGCGCCGAGCGTGCCGAGCAAAGCTTCCAGCGCTTTGCCCGTCGCCACGGCCAGGACTTCTCGCCCAAACTGCAAGCTGACGGCCAGTGGATCGCACATACCGAACGCCTGCTGGCGGGCGTGCTCGGCGCGTCGTCCACCCGTGCGGTGGTCAAGGCAGCGCTGGAAGGCCGCGACATGCAGGTCGACGACGTGGTGCGCATCGTCGGTGAAGCCTCGGAAGTGCTGCAGTTCAACCGCGCACTTCTGCAAGGCGCGATCGAGAACATCACCCAGGGCATCAGCGTGGTCGACCAGTCGCTGCGCCTGGTGGCATGGAACCATCGCTATCTCGAACTCTTCGAGTACCCGGACGGGCTGGTCTACATCGGCCGCCCGATCGCCGACATCATCCGCTACAACGCCGAGCGCGGGCTTTGTGGCCCAGGCGACCCGGACACCCACGTGGCCAAGCGCCTGTACTGGATGCGCCAGGGTCGCGCGCATACGTCCGAGCGGCTGTTCCCCAACGGCCGCGTCGTCGAGCTGATCGGCAACCCGATGCCGGGCGGCGGCTTCGTCATGAGCTTCAGTGACATCACCGCCTACCGCGAAGCCGAACGCGCCTTGAAAGATGCCAACGAAGGCCTCGAACAGCGCGTCAGCGAGCGGACCCAGGAACTGTCGCAGCTCAACCAGGCGCTGATCGAAGCCAAGAGCACCGCGGAAGCGGCCAACCAGTCGAAGACCCGCTTCCTCGCCGCCGTCAGCCACGACCTGATGCAGCCGCTCAACGCCGCACGGCTGTTCTCCGCCGCGCTGTCGCACCAGCAGAGCGCCCTGCCCAGCGAGGCCCAGGAACTGGTGCAGCATCTGGACAGTTCGCTGCGTTCGGCTGAAGACCTGATCACCGACCTGTTGGATATCTCGCGCCTGGAAAGCGGTCGAGTGACTCCAGATCGCAACCCCTTCCCACTCGCCACGCTGTTCGACACGCTGGGCACGGAGTTCACCGCACTGGCCCGCGAACAGGGGGTCAACTTCCGCGTGCACGGCAGCAAGCTGCGCGTCGACAGTGACATCCGCCTGCTCCGTCGCGTGCTGCAGAACTTCCTCACCAATGCCTTCCGTTACGCCAAGGGCCGCGTGGTACTCGGCGTGCGCCGGCAAGGCGTATCACTGCGGCTCGAAGTCTGGGACCGCGGCCCGGGCATTCCTCATGACAAGCTGAAGGTGATCTTCGAGGAGTTCAAACGCCTGGACAGCCACCAGACCCGCGCGGAGAAAGGTCTGGGCCTGGGCCTGGCCATCGCCGACGGTCTCTGCCACGTACTCGAACACCCGCTGGAAGTGCGCTCCTGGCCGGGCAAGGGCAGCGTGTTCAGCGTCACCGTGCCGGTCGCCCGTGCATTGAGCCAGCCGCGCCCGGCAGCCAAGCGTGGCGAGCCGCAGCACACCGCGTTGACCGGCACTCAGGTGCTTTGCATCGATAACGAGGACAGCATTCTGGTCGGCATGAACAGCCTGCTCACCCGCTGGGGTTGCCAGGTATGGACCGCCAGCAACCGCGCCGAATGCGAAGCGCTGCTGGCCGAGGACATTCGCCCGCAACTGGTGCTGGTCGACTATCACCTCGACGAGGGCCAGACCGGCACCGAGCTGATGGCCTGGTTGCGCACCCGGCTGGGCGAGCCGGTGCCCGGCGTGGTGATCAGTGCCGATGGCCGCCCGGAACTGGTGGCGGCGATTCACGCAAGCGGCCTGGATTTCCTCGCCAAGCCGGTCAAGCCTGCGGCGTTGCGCGCCCTGATGAGCCGGCACCTGACGCTTCAGTAGACAGGCGACCTCGGCCAGCGGGTGAAACAATCGCGGCCGAGGCCGGTTACACTGCTGGCAATTTGCACACTTGGCGGCAAGGTGGCCGATGACGCTCGAGCTTTTTCTCAACCTCGCCACGGCGCTTGCCGTCGGGCTACTGATCGGCACCGAACGTAGCTGGAGCGGCAGAGACGGCCCCGGCCAGGAGCTGGTCGCCGGGGTCCGTACCTTCGGCCTGTCGGGCCTGTTCGGCGGGCTCGCGGCGGTTAGCGTCAGCCATCTCGGCGGCTCTGCCTGGGTGGCCATGTTCGCCATGCTCGCGCTGCTGGTCATTGCCGGCTATCTGATCGATGCGCGTCGCAGCGGCGACCATGGCATGACCACCGAGGTCGCCATGCTGCTGACCTTTGTTCTCGGCAGCCTGGCGGTCGCGGAGAGCCGGCAACTCGCCGCCGCATGCGCCATCGTCGTGGCGCTGCTGCTGAGCCTGAAAGCCCCGCTGCATCAGGCGCTGAAGCGGCTCAGCGAGGCGGAACTGGGCGGCGCGCTGAAGATGCTGTTCATCTCCGTGGTGCTGCTGCCCACGCTGCCGAACCAGGGCTATGGCCCCTGGCAGGCACTCAATCCCTACACGACCTGGATGATGGTGGTACTGATCGCCGGAATCGGTTTCGCCGCATACGTGGCGATCCGTATCCTCGGCCCTCGTCACGGTCTCTTCGTCACGGCGCTGCTTGGCGGCATCGTCTCCTCCACTGCGATGACCATCACGCTGGCGCGGCTGAACGCGCCGAAGCTGCGTGCCGCGCTCGCAGCCGGCCTGCTGGCGACGTCGGCGCTCATGTTTCCTCGCGTTCTACTGGAGGTGGGGCTGGTCAATCCGGCGCTACTTCCCGGCCTGATCCTGCCTCTGGCGTGCGCCGGCGCCATCTATACAGCAGGTGCAGTCTTCTATTACCTGCTGGCAGCCAAAACGCCCACAGACACTGCCGAGCCCCTGCTGAAGAACCCGTTCGAGCTGGGACCGGCGCTACGCTTCGCCGCCTTGCTGGTGTTGATCCTGCTACTGGTCGAGGGTGCACGGCGCTGGCTGGGCGATGCCGGCATCTACATGGTGTCGCTGGTCGCAGGTCTGACCGATGTGGATGCGATCACCCTCTCGCTGGCCAACAATGCCCGCGACGGGCTCAGTCATGAGGTCGCGTCGCGCGGCATCGTATTCGCCGCGCTGAGCAACAGCCTGGTCAAGGCCATGCTGATCGCCTTCATCGGTGGCCGTGAACTGGCTATCCGTACCCTGCCGATCATGTTCGCCGGGCTGCTGACTGCGCTCGCCGTGCTGCTGTTGCGTTAGCGCCGCGATCTAGTCGCCCGCCTCGCTGAGTTCCTCGGCACCGGCACGCTCCAGCCAGTCGCCCGGCAAGCGCTTGCTGGCCCGTGCACCGAGCGACTTCAATTGCTCGGCTCGACCAACAAGGTTGCCGCGACCATCGCTAAGCTTGTTGCGCGCCGCCAGGTAAGCACGATCCACCTGCTGCAAGCGGCTGCCGATCTCATCGAGATCCTGGATGAAGGCGACGAACTTGTCGTAAAGCCCGCCGGCTTTCTCGGCGATCTCCCGGGCGTTCTGGCTTTGCCGTTCCTGCCGCCAGAGGCTGTCGATGACCCGCAGGGTGGCGAGCAAGGTCGTCGGACTGACGATCACGATGTGCCGCCCATAGGCTTCTTGGAACAGATCGGGATCTGCCTGCAGCGCGGCCGCGAAAGCCGCCTCGATTGGCACGAACAGCAGCACGAAGTCGAGGCTCTGCAAGCCATCGAGGCGCTGGTAGTCCTTCAGCGAGAGCCCCTTGAGGTGGCTGCGCAGCGATTGCACATGCTGCTTGAGCGCCAGCGCCCGGCTGCCTTCATCCTCGGCGCAGGTCAGCGCCTGATAGGCGGTCAGACTGACTTTGGCATCAACCACGACCTGTTTGTCGCCGGGCAGATGGATCAGCACATCCGGCTGAAAACGCTCACCGTCAGGGCTCTTCAGGCTGACCTGCGTATGGTACTCGCGGCCCTTCTCCAGCCCGGCGTGCTCCAGCACCTTTTCCAGCACCAGCTCGCCCCAGTTGCCCTGTGTCTTCTGCCCTTGCAGCGCACGGGTCAGGTTGGTCGCTTCATCACCAAGGCGTTGGTTCAGCTGCTGCAGGCGCTCCAGCTCGCGAGCCAGGGAGAAGCGCTCGCGCGCTTCGTTCTGGTAGCTCTCCTCGACTCGCTTCTCGAACGACTGGATGCGTTCCTTCAGCGGTTCGAGCAGCTGCCCCAGGCGCTCATGGCTGGACTCGCTGAAACGCTGCTCACGCTCGTCGAAGATCTTGCCGGCCAGCTCGGCGAACTGTGCCCGCAGGTCGTCACGCGCTGCCTGCAGGTCTGCCAGCCTTTGCTGATGGGCGTTGTGCTGTTCGCGCAGTTCGGCTTCGAGTGCGGCATGGGTCGCGCTCAACCGGCGCAGTTCACCTTGCTGGGCGTCGCGCTCGGCTTGCAGGTCGGCAATGGTTTCATCATGGCCGTCACGCTGCGTGCGCAACAGTTCGGCCTCGCGGCGCAGCGCAGCCAGCTCGGCCTGCTGCGCTGATTTGATACTACTCAACTCGGCCAGCTCGATCCGACAGCCCTCCAGCTGCGCCGTCAGCCCCTCCTGCGCCAGGGTGGCCTGTCGGAGCCGCTCATCGAGCAACGCCTGTTCGGACTCGCTGGCGGACAGGCGGCGCTGCAGATAAAGGCTCAGCCCAGCCAGGGCAGCCAGGCCGAGCGCCAGACCGATCAATAGATGAAGAGGATCAAAGGACATGAAGGGCTCCGGCAAAAGTGCCGGGCAGTATAGCGAGCCGCAGGTGGGTGGTCAGGCGGGTGTCGTCAGCCCTTGATCCGCTGAAGGAAGCTCGCAGCCTCCTGGGAACCCTGTGCGGCGGCTTGCTCGAGCCACAGGCGCGCCTTGGCAGGTTCGCTGTGGTCGGGCTGGCAATAAAGGCGCCCCAGCTCCAGCTGTGCCTGGCAGTCGCCTGCACGGGCCGCCTGACGCAGCAGCTCGAAACCGATACGGCGGTCGCGCTGACCATCGCACTCGCAGCACAGCAGACGCCCCAGACGACTCTGCGCTTCCACCACGCCCTCACGCGCCGGCTGCTTGAGTAGGCGCCCCGCAATCCGCTTGACACCCTGATTTCTGCCCAAGTGCTGGCTATCGAGCAACCACAGCGCCATGCGCAGCGGCAACCGTGCCGTAGGGGCGGTAGTGGCGAAGGAGGCGGAGGAGGCTGTACGCGTTCTCATGCACATCTGGGGGCTGGATGAATAAGGTCGCGCACTCTACTCCTTTTTTCCGAGAGTTAAAGTCTTGTCAAAAGCGAAAAAATTAGATCCGGATCACACCAAAAATTAATCCACAGAAGCTGTGGATAAGTCAGTGGACAAACAGAAGACAAATCTATGAATGCCACGTCTCATGGGGGCTGCGCTTAAACTGACGTTTTTTTCGCCAATGAAAAAAGTGCTTATTTTTCAATTGGTTATTAACGATCTATGAGTTCAGGCGATTTGCGACAGTTTGTCATAAGGCCTTGACAGGCGTGCCGCGCAAATGTGCACAAGTTCAGCGCACCAGGCGCGAAGCGGCTTGCCACAAGGGTTGCAGCGGCACAAGAGCGAACTTTCAGACAAAGCTGTTGTCGTCCTGCGCACCTTGCCGGAGCACGGTAGCTACGCTTGTTCTGCGGCTATGCTGTACGCCTCGCATTCTGGAACTGGAAATGACGAAACCGTCGAGAATACTGCGCTGGCTGCTGGCTGGCCTGCTGCTACTGCTGCTGCTTGCCGGCGGTTTCGCCTGGTATCAATGGACAGCGTTCAAGCGCGAACAAGGCATCGTCGAACTCGACTGGCAGGGGCTGCGTGTCTCTTTCAGAAGCATATCGATCCGCCAGCTTGACTATGCACAGCTGACCGGGAACGGCCTCAACCTGACCGTCCGGGCTGAAAATATCGCGCTGCAAGTTCCCAGCATTTTTCAGCCATTTCCACCACAATCGCTTCAAATAGATTGTCTCAGCACGACCCTACTCTCGCTACCGCATGCCGGGAACGAGAGCTCGCCTCCGCGCGACGCCGAGCAATATGCACGCTGGGGGGCGTGGCTGCCGCAGCGAATGACCATAGCTGATTTGAGGATGGACCTCCCCTGCGCGAAGGGTCGGTGCGACGAACGGGGTAGCCTGTGGCTGGAACACGCCGGCGAAACACTGCTGCCTGTCGATGCCCGGCTAGACCTGCGCCGCAACGAACACCGTGTTTCGCTGATCGTCAGTGCACAGGGACCAGACCCCATGCACAGCCTGATCGAAGCCAGGCTGCTGATCGACGAGCAGTCGCGCCTGGAAGGCCGTAACCGGCTCAACCTCCTCGGCAACACCCTGCGGTCCGATGGCACCCTTGCCATGGGCAGCCTGCCGGAAGCGCCCTGGCTGTTGAGCTGGCTAAGCGATTGGACCGGCTACGAACCTACCCCGCTGCCAGACATGCCAGCTGACATGCGGCTTGGCGCAGGTTGGGCGCTTAGCGTGCCTCGCTCGACAGACGGCACGCTCGAATGGCGCCGTGCCGGCGGGGATCTGCGTTTCTCCGGCCACCTGCCGGCGCCATGGCCAATCATCGGGCTTGGCGAGCTGCAAGGCGATATCGACCTCGCGGCTAATGGACAGGATGGCCAGTGGCTGCCTACCGAGCTGAAAGCCAATGCCCAGCTACGCCCCGAACCGGCGCTCGTCGCCGACCTTCCCGAGAATCTGCGACCTGAGCGGCTGGATATCCAGATCGAGCCCTTGGATGCCGAAACCGATCTAGACGAACTGCCGCTACAGGTCAAGCTGGACGCCCAAGGCGCCACACCGGCGAACCTGCAGGCACGGGTGCGACTGAATACCGCACCGCCATATGTACTGCAGATCGAGCAGGCGCAACTGCAACTGCGCAGTAGCAAGCTGAAGCTGGATGCACTTTCGCTAGGAGGTCTGGAGGCCACGCTGGACTTCTCCGGTCGAGCGAACCTCGAGCAGATCGATGTACAGCTGCATAAAAGCTCACGGGCCACCCTCACCGACCTGACCAGCGGAGAACTCACTGCCCGCCAACTGCAGGCCCTGCTCTCCCAACCGCTCAGCCTGCATCTCGACCGCCGCAACTCAGAGCCGCCTAGCTGGCGCGTACAGGGGCCGCTGGACCTGCGCGTCAGCCGACTGGATCACCCGCGACTGATCTCCCAGGGCTGGAGCTGGAGCGGGCAGCTGGAAGCTGATGCCACAAAACTGGCAGCGACCGGCCCATTGAGCAACGATGTCGGGCTGACCCTGGCAGCAAACCTGAACAAGCGCTGGAACGGCCCACTACAGGCAAGCGGCAAGCTACAGGAGATCTTTCTGCGCGCCGGCAACCCGCTTGCCCGCAGCTTCACAGCCTGGCCGGAGATGCTTGAACTGAACAGCGGGCGCCTGCTAGCTGATGGCACGCTTTCTGTGCCAGCTGGCAGCACACCGCCATCCGCCAGGCTCACGCTGGAGGCCCGGGGACTGGCCGGCATCATCGACCGCGCCGAGATATCCGGGCTCGACGCAAGAATCGCTGCAAGCCTCGAGCGCAACCGCCTGGAGCTGGATATAACCGAGCTGCGCCTCGCTCAGCTCAATCCCGGATTCACTTTTGGTCCGCTGCTGCTGCGCGGAAACTACCGCACCGATCTCGATCATCCAGTGCAAGGCCAGCTGCGCTGGGCAACCGCGGAAACCCAAATCTTCGGCGGCAGGTTTTGGCTCGCCCCCGCCACGCTCGACCTAGCTGCACCGCAGCAACAATTAAGCGCCAAGCTGCAAGGACTGCAACTGAGCGACATGCTCGCCGCCTACCCTACCGAAGGGCTCGATGGCAGCGGCCTGATTGATGGCAGCTTCGACATTCGCCGCAGCGCACTCGGGTTCAGCGTCGACCAGGGCGAGCTGGCCGCGCGCGCACCCGGCGGTGTACTGCGCTTTCGTTCGCCGAAGATAGAAGCCCTTGGTCAGTCCAACCCGGCCATGAAGATCGTCACCGAAGCCCTGCACGATTTTCATTATGATCGGCTGAGCAGTGACGTCCGCTATGATGAGAGCGGCAAACTGAACCTCGCGCTGCGCCTGAACGGCCGCAACCCAGCCCTGGAAGGAGGCCGCCCGATCAATTTTTCGATCAATCTGGAAGAGGACATTCCGGCGCTGCTGACCAGCTTGCAACTGAGCGACCGGGTAAGCGAAACAATTCAACGACGGGTGCAGGAACATCTTCAACGCCTTCAATGAGGCTCTGCAGCCGCTAGCCGACACAGGAGAGACCGCCATGCGGTTGCACCAATCGCTGACCATTCTGCTGCTGGCCGTGCTCGCCAGCGCCTGTACGCCGCGGGTGGAACTGGCCGTACCGAACGAGCCGATCAACATCAACCTGAACGTAAAGATCGAGCATGAGATTTACATCCGGGTGGACAAGCAGCTCGACTCGATCATTAACGAAGACAGCGGACTGTTCTGAGGACGACGATGAAAACCTATCTGAAATTGGCAAGCCTGCTGTTGGCACTCATGATCGCTCTGCCAGCGGCAGCCATGACACTCAACGAAGCCATGTCCGCCCTGGGTGACGCCAAGGCCAGCGGCTTGCTTGGCGAGAAGCCCGACGGCTATCTCGGCGTGGTGCGGTCCAGCCAGAACGCCGAGGACATCGCAAGCCAGATCAATCAGGCGCGCCGAGCCGAGTACCACCGCGTCGCCAAGCAAAACGGCATCAGCGTCAGCGACGTGGAAGCCATCGCCGGCAAGAAAGCCATCGAGAAGACGCCCTCGGGCCAGATCATTCAGCTCAACGGCAACTGGGTTCGCAAGTAACCAACGATGATGGCCGGGTCTGCCGGCCATCGCTCTTCGCGGCAGCGCCTACAGCAGCGTCAGAGCGTGTGCCCGGATCACCAGGCTCTCCTGCCGAAACCGGCGCTCCAGCTCGGCGCGATAATCTGCCCACCAGCCCCTGTCCAGATCATTGGCCATGACTTCGTAGACCACCGACTCGTCATGAACCGCGCTGTCGCCCTCTTCCAACCAATAGCCACTCGCCGGGGCTCGCGAATAGGTGGTCAGGCCACCGAAACGCTCGATGAGCTCATCACGCACAGCACGGAAAGACGACTTCGGCAGCGCCTGCTGATCGTTGTCGTAAAGCGGTAGCAGCAACTGAATCAGGTACATGTCGGAGCTCCAGTGAATGTTGCCCGACATATGACCGGTGCGGCACTAGATAGATGCCGCCAGCCGGCGAATTCAGAACAAGCCGAGCTGCCCATCGACGAGCGACGCGAAGTCATCGCCCACGAAGGGCAGAATCGCATCCGCCACGGGCTGCAGTTGCCGCGTTACATAGTGGTCGTAGTCGACGGCCGATGACCGTGTTTCCAGCGGCTCGGGCCCGGCGACCGTCATCAGGTAGCTGATCCAGCCACCGTTCTGATACTGCCGAGGCCGCCCCTGACGGTCGTTGTGGTCATCCGCCAAACGCGCCGCACGCACATGGGGTGGCACATTGCGCTGGTAGTCATCGAGCCTGCGGCGCAAGCGCTTGCGATAGATCAGCAGCTCATCCAGCTCACCGGCCAGCGTGCGCCGTACGTAGTCGCGCACGTACTCACCGTGCGGCTGGCGGTGGAAGATGCGCTGGTAGAGCTCCCGCTGAAAGCGTTGGGCCAATGGCGACCAGTCGGTACGCACGGTTTCCAGCCCCTTGAAGACCATACCGTCGCTGCCATCGGGCCGGGTGATCAGTCCGGCATAACGTTTCTTGCTGCCCTCCTCCGCACCACGAATGGTCGGCATCAAAAAGCGCCGGAAATGGGTTTCGTATTGCAGCTCCAGCGCACTACCCAGCCCGTACTCGGACTGCAGATACACTCGCCACCAATCGTTGATGTGCTGTACCAGCTGACGGCCGATCAGCGCCGCCTCGTCATCCGAATGCGCTTTGCGCAGCCAGACGAACGTGGAATCGGTATCGCCATAGATGACGGCATGCCCCTGCGCCTCGATCAGCTCCCGTGTACGCCGCATGATCTCGTGACCGCGCAGGGTGATGGACGAGGCCAGGCGCGTATCGAAGAAACGGCAGCCACTGGAACCGAGCACGCCGTAGAAGGCATTCATGATGATTTTCAGCGCCTGCGACAACGGCTTGTTGTGCTCGCGTTTCGCCGTTTCGCGCCCCTCCCAGACGCGCTCCACGATTGCCGGCAGACAGTGCCTAGTCCGCGAGAAGCGCGCACCGCGGAAGCCGGGAATCGACTGTTCGTCATCCGGCTGGCGCAGCCCGTCGATCAACCCCACCGGGTCGATGAGAAAGGTTCGTATGATCGACGGATAGAGGCTCTTGTAATCGAGCACCAGTACTGATTCGTAAAGCCCCGGCTGCGAATTCATCACGAAGCCACCCGGGCTGGCCTCCGGCTGCCGCTCGCCAAGATTCGGCGCGACGAAGCCCTGGCGATGCATCAGCGGCAGATACAGATGCTCGAAGGCCGCGACCGAACCGCCACTGCGATCCGCAGCCAGTCCGGTCACCGTGGCGCGCTCGAGAAGGAAGGTCAGCAGTTCGGTGCGGGCGAAGATGCGTGTTACCAGCTCGCAATCCTTGAGGTTGTAGCGCGCCAGAGCCGGTTTGTCCTCGGCGAACATGCGATCGATTTCCGCCATGCGCTGGTAGGGATTGTCGATGGCCTTGCCTTCACCCAGAAGGATCTGGGCGACGTTCTCCAGGCTAAAGGAGGGGAAGCTCCAGGTCGCCGAGCGAAGCGCCTCGATGCCATCGATAATCAAGCGCCCAGCGGCCGCGGCGAAATAATGATTGCCGCGACCGCCGTGCTCGCGCCACTCCATCTCCGCACCACCGCGCCCCAGACGCAATGGCACTTGCAGGCGCTGCGAATGATCGCGCAGCACGCGCAGATCGAACTGCACCAGATTCCAGCCGATGATCGCATCCGGGTCATGCTCGGCAAACCAGTCGTTCAGCCGCTCGAGCAACTCGCGTCGGCTATCGCAATACTGCAGAGAAAAATCGACGGTCTTGCCCTGCCCGTTTTCCGGCCCGAGCATGTAGACCTGACGCTGGCCACAGCCCTCCAGGGCAATCGAATAGAGCTCGCCGCGGGCGGTAGTTTCAATATCCAGCGAAACCAGTCTTAGCTTCGGCCGGTAGTCAGGCGCCGGTTTGAGCTGCGCATCGATCGATGTACCGTCACCGCCAGACGCATCTGAAAAGGACACCGGCGCGGTGATGAAACGCTCCATCAGGTAGCGCTCGGGGGGACGGATATCGGACTCATAGACGTCCACCCCGGCCTCACGCAGCAACCGCGCGCAATCCAGCAAGCGACGGTACGAACGGCTGTACAACCCCATCACTGGCCGATGGCGGAAGTCGCACAAGGCCAGCGGTCGCAATTCCACATCACGCTCGCGACGTAGCAGCACTTCAGCAAGAGGACGCTGCTCTTCGGGGATGAAAGCGACGGAATCTTGATGCGGGACACGTAGCTGCAGTGCGCCAGCGTCGGTGGCCAGCCAGAAACTGACCTCCGTACCCTCCGGCGCATCCCGCCAGTGCCGGGTCAGGATAAAGCCCCGCCGTAGCTGCGACATCACCCTCCCCTCGCTTCGCGCAACACTGTGATGGCCATGCAGCAGACTGCACCTGCCGTTGAAGCGTAGCCATCATCAGACAAACCCGGCCGCCGCATACCGAGGGCACAAAAAGCAAAAACCCCCGGACTCTGTCGAGTTCAGGGGCTTAGGCTATATGTAATGGCGGAGAGATAGGGATTTGAACCCCACTTTTTGCTCCGCATTGACCTGCAAAGCCCGGCATTACTGGGCCTGCCGCCCCATTTCGCCCGCATTGTACCGCGTTGGCCCGCAGTGATTTCGACAGTTTTTCGACACGGCATGCTTCGCGAAGAACTTCGGGTGGCCGCATGTCGGCCACGTGTGCGGCATATCAATTTCAAGCTGAGCGGCAATTGGTTAAGCTGCTCGCCTTGACCTGGGGCGCATGTCATCACCGACTGGATTTCTGTGCTGAATGCGTAGGATCTTCTACAGTAGCCGGACGCACAAGGATGTAGTGCTAATGAAATTGAGAGACAGTGGCACATTAATTGTTGGCATCTTGTTTTTTGTTATTACATTAGCGATTTATATAAATCCAGAGTTAAGCGACCTTTCAAGATACCCTAGATCGCCGCCCGTCAGCTACGAAAACCTAGACCCAACTCCTTTGTGCTTATTAACACTAAGCCTATCGCTATACTTCATACGCCAATCTTTTAAAAAATAGACATCATGGACAACCCATATAAAACACCATTGGGCGCGAATGAAGACACCCCAGCCAGATCACTGCTCGCCAACGTTCTCCTAATTCTTCTAGCGACGTTAGCTGCCTGGATGTTGGCCAACGACATTCGGCATTTGCTCACAGTACAGAATGACTCAATAATGAAAGCAGCAGAACTTTCAATATTTCATTACATCTACATAAAGCTTGCACCTCTACCAATAGCATGCTTCAGGGTTTTCTCGAGCGTTGCCATGCTAGCTATAATTGTCTTGGCGATCAGAAACACAAGACTCCTCACAAGGCATTTTTTGGCAAGCATTATCTATGGCTTTACACAGGTAATATACGCAGCCCTAGCAATATTTGGTGTAATCGAGATCCTTACTCAAATAGCAGGAAGAAGTGCAACGGACACCAGTTTCTGGCTCGCCCCAGAACTATATCCAAGTTTAATTCCGGTGCTATTTACTTTTCTTGCGATTCTAGCCCCTTCCGTTTTATTTTTAGCAACCTGCTTTTCGGCAGAAAGAATCTTCAGAGCCCAAACGGGAAAATGATTGACGCGCATTTGAGCCATAGCTGAATCGCTATTCGAGACGTGACGACAGCTACCACTGAGAATAAAAGGAATTTATCTTGGAAATAACAAAGAAAGACAAATACATTTCCGCAGCCACGCCCTTCGTAATTTTTATATCGGGATCAATTGATACCTGGGTAATGCTAATAACCCCAGCACTCCTCTATTTCATCTACAGAAGATCCTCTATTAGCTATGCGCAATTAACAGCGCTAAAAATATTTGACCTCTCTATCTCGCTATTGGTGCTAGCTTTTGCTTTGGGCCTAGTAAATTCATCATTAGCAATTGTTGCTCGTGATTTTCAAGTGGAAATTCTACTAGTTATAAGTGAGCTATTAGCTTATGTGATCGCGTATGGTTTACTTGGGTACTACATAACCTATCTAGCAATTTTTACGATATGTTCATTCCGTGAAAGGATCGCATCGCCTTATCTCTCGTTCGGAATGTTTGAAGCGCTTAGAGGAAAGCGTACCGCACCCGCTAATCACCCAACCTAAACAGCGATCAGGTATGGGTTGGAGCGGTGTCATTATAATATCTATATTAAGCATGCAGCCTTAGTGAAAATGAAAGAGAACAAGGCATTAGCTTTCAAGCTAAATATCCCACTTGAACGAAATAACTATCTTCCGTACTGGATTATTTCGGGCTGCATCGCTTTTACCGCAATTGCAGCATTTTTCAGTACTGACTTTGCGATTGTATTCATAGCGTCCAGTATCGTTAGCCTGCTGATGCTGTTATCTATGGTTCTGCCCAGTAAAGGCCGACCCTTGTTTTCAAGCTGGGGAGTGCTCGGTCGCGTGGCCGTCTACATACTGATTTTTGGCTATATTGCCATTGCGAAATCTGTGCTTGTACCTGCACTACTCGCCGCAGCGCACCGATCAACGGCTTAACTTTAACCACTCTGGGGCGAGTCAAGGCCTGCCCCTAATTAAACTTTAAGGAGCCGCTCTGTGTCATGGAAGGCAGCGTTCTATGGTTCTGCTGATGTTTCGAAAAGTCGAGTCATCATAACTCACACTGCTCTAGTAGTGCTGCTGATTAGTATATATGGATTGTGGGCAGATTTTGTTCCATCAGCGGCATGGATAGACACTGCTTTTAGCCTTGCTGCGGCAGCGACAATCCTATGTGTTACTGCCGTCTACTGGGCCGTGCTAACGGGGCGAACGGCATTCCGCCCAGGCACCTCAACACCAATGAAACTACTTGTTGTTCTTCTTGGACCTATCATGGTCTTTTTAATTTTGTCACTGGCGATAATGCATGGCGCCGGCGACATTACGACGCAAGCACTTGGTCGCAACGAACAGTTAATAATTAATCTTTCAAAGCACTATAATCGCAGCAGAAAAAGTTGCAATTTCCGTCTTGAAGGTCGTGACATCGATAATGCATTCCCAAATCACCTGTGCGTTACCGAAGCTGCGTTTGCACGACTTCCGCAAAAAGGTGCGTATAAGCTACAAATACTTCGTTCTGAGCTAGGATTTCATATCACCTCGTTCGACTTTGAGCGTAGCCGCTAGCATTGTGTTCAATGCGTTCGCTCCACTCATTAGGAACGCTAAAGTCCGCCGTAACCAACGTTTTAGTGTCACTGCTTCCACTTGGCTCCCTGCGCTCGGGCATACCATCGCCTAGCTACTTTCCGTGTGATTGCTATCCCGCGCTGGGTTGGCTCAAGTTTCGGTTGGCCTCGTCATAGGCCGGGCTGGTCTGTCCGATCTCCGGAGCGATCTGCCCGCTGGCCAGCCATAGGGCGTACTGGGGGTAGATCTTCACCAGTACGTCTATCTCGTCCGCGCTTACGCGCACCGCACCCTTGCTGACGTTCCGCCAGCGCTCGTAATCACCACCTTGTTCGCTTGCCCGCTTGGGGCCGATCAGCTTGAGCAACGCGCGTGCTCTATCGGATGCGCTGTGCATGCAGAAAAATTTTCCTGAGTAGCTATTGCTCCATCATGCAAGATGGGTAACAATCGCTCCATGGGTAGTTGTTACCCAATGATTGGTTGGTTATCAAAGCCGAACATAGTGGAGTAAAGCGGATGGATACGGAAGGTTTTGACCCGCAAAAGCTGCACGGCGCCCCGCCCCTGATGCCGTGGCCGAAGTTCGCCGAGTGGATCGGCATGGGTGACGAACCCATCGTGGTACGCACTTGGTTGGAACGTGGCTACCTGCCGTCGCAGAAGGTAGGCAAGCGCACGATGGTCAACGTGGCCCTGCTGCATCAGCAGCTTCTCGAACAGGAGTGGACGCTATGAGCAAGGCAGACGACAGCCTCGACCTGTGCAGCATCAAGACCTTCGCCGAAATGAGCGGCGTAACCGTTGAAGAGGCCATTAACTGGGCCGACTCCGGCGCCATCCCGAGCCTGAAGCTGGCCGACTTTCGCATGGTCAATCTCGCGCGCCTGCGGGCCGACCTGAAGAAAGGCAAAAAGGAGTTCAAGGAAGGAGACTACAGCCATGCGTAAGCCCGGCATCACCCTGGATACCCAAGCCGCTATGGGCTACATCGGCGAGTCCGTGCTGATGGAGCTGTACATGGATGAAGACGAGCCGCCTTACTGGTGCTGCGTGCACATCGTCGGCGTGGTGCTGGAGAAGGAGGGCGTCTGGGATTACCCGTATTTCATGGCCATGAGCTTCACCAGTGACGGGCGCACGCCGAGCGAGATCCCGTTCATGGACATTCTCACCATCAGGGTGATGCGGCACCGCGACCGGCATGGTTCCGGCAACGTACTGGACCGCATTGCCCTCCCTAATGCCGGGAGGTCAGGGGCCGCGCTCCCGGCTCGTCGGGACAGCTTCACCGTCCCGTCGAACGGAAGCACGGGCGCAGCGCACCCTTGACCCTGCACGACTATGAAAAGCCTATCGCTGGGAGTGTGGGGTAGCTTTTCCACCCCACGCTCCCGAGCCCTCGGCGGCAAGAGCGGGATGACAAGGGCAGCGCCCTTGGTGTTATTCGTCCTCGCGCGCCGCGCCGATCTCAAACTTCCGCACCTGCTCGTGCTGGCCAGCCTCGCGCTTTACCTCGCCTGGCTCAGCACGCCGCCGCCCCAACGCCCCCACCTGATGACCTTCATCCAGGAACAAGCCTGTCCTGAAGATCCGACCGCGTTATTCACCGATCCCGTTACCGGATTGAAGCTCTATGGCGCGCGCACGGCTGCACAGCTCTACGCCGAGCGGAGCGAGCGCGTCGCCTGTGCCGGCGTGCGCGCGCCGCCTCGCTGACGTCCCTGTAACACGTCAGATAAACGAAGGTTCAGCACCGCATTAATCAGCATTAGGAAGTGAAACCAAATGGCCAAACCAAAAGATTTTCTCCGCCTGGACATGCTTGCCCGTGAAGATCGCAACGGGCGTCTGTTCGTCGATCCCAGCACGGCAGCATTCGTCGATCTGTCCAAGGTCCGTTTGCTGCGCTGCGGCGTCGATACGGTCCGTCAGCTGTACCGCGGGCTGATCCGCCCCGAAATAATGGCGCTGTTCGAGAAGCCGGGCGCAATGGTCGAGTTTGCCGGGGAGATCTGGCACTCGGGACGAGTGGGCCGCGACTCGGGCTACCAGTACAAGCTGCAGAACGCCGATCTCGGGTTCGTCCTGCTGATCAAGAATTTCAACGCCAAGCTCGAACAGATCGGGCCGCACCTGAAAATCGAGGTGTCACCGCACGCCATCGACGCGCTGTCGCCTGAGCGCCTGCAAGAGCGGATGGACTACTACGCAGCCGCCGTGATGGCGCACCGCGAACGTAACCAGTGTGCCGTCCACCTCGCCCTGGATCTGCAAGGCTGGAAGCCGCCGGTGGATCTGGTCGCACGCCTGCATTGCCGGGCCAGAACACATCGGGATATCTCGGGCATCAATCAGGTGGAGTGGGCGACCAAGTCCAGCGTCTACGGTCGCGGGGAAACGTCCATGTTTGGCTCGGCCGGTGGCGTTCAGCTCTGCATCTACAACAAGACCGA
>Ga0154485_1075_pt1 | contig 23825 bp, 26 predicted proteins | sample RifGroC2_FD_115964 | JGI IMG/M metagenome (GOLD analysis project Ga0154485, IMG submission 115964) | Pseudomonadales bacterium GWC2_63_15
TCGGCGAGATGCCGTTGCCGCTGCAGGCCAAGCTCCTGCGCGTGCTGCAGGAGGGCACGATCCGCCCGGTGGGTGCCGAGCGCGAGCTGACCGTTGATGTACGCATCATCGCGGCGAGCAACCGCCCGCTGGAAACCGAGGCCGGCCGTGAGGCCTTCCGCGAGGACCTGTTCTTCCGCCTGGAAACCTTCATCCTGCAGGTGCCGCCGCTGCGTGATCGCGAGGAGGACCTCGAACTGCTGGCCGCCGGCTTCGTCGCCCACTTTGCCGCGCGCAGCGGGCGGCCGGTGCGCGGCATCGCGCCGGCGGCACTGGCGCAGCTGCGACGCTATCCGTTCCCGGGCAACGTGCGCGAACTGCAGAACGCCATCGAGCGTGCGGTGACCTTCTGCCACGGGCGCAGCATCGAGCTGGAGCACCTGCCCAGCCGCATCGCCGACTATCGTGATGACAAGGCGCGCAGTGCCGGCGCCGAACTGCTCGCTCAGCTCAGCGATGGCCCGCTGCTACCGACTCTGGAGGAGCTGGAGCTGCGTTATATCGAGCATGTGCTAAAGCTGGTGGACGGCAACAAGCGCCGCGCCGCGGCCCTGCTCGGCATCGGCCGGCGCACGTTGTACCGTCGCCTCGGCGAGCGTGAAGACGGTTGATCGGACTCGCCGCAGGGCGCCCGAAAGCGCACACTGCCGGCCTTTTCTCAGTGAGGAGCGAACATGCTCAATAACGACGTCCTGCGCAGCCTGCGCTACACCCTCAAGGCCAGTGATGCACAGATGGCTGAAATTGCCGCCCTGGGTGGCTGCACGGTTGACGAGGCCGAGGTTCGCGCCTGGCTCAGCCGCGAGGACGAGGACGGCTATCAGGAATGCCCCGACGAGGCGATGGCGCGTTTTCTCGACGGGCTGATCTACTTCAAGCGCGGCAAGGACGAAAGCCGTCCGGCACCGCCGCTGGAGCTGCCGGTCAGCAACAACCAGATCCTGAAGAAACTGCGGGTGGCCTTCGAACTGCGCGACGAAGACCTGCAGGCGATCCTGCATGCCGCCGACCTGCAGCTGTCGAAATCCGAACTCGGCGCACTGTTCCGCAAGCCCGGCCACAGCAACTACCGCGCCTGCGGCGATCAGCTGCTGCGCAATTTCCTCAAGGGCCTTTCGCTGCGCCAGGGTTGAGCGGCAAGGGCGGCCGCGCGTTCTTCGCGCAGGTCGCCTGACTAGCGCCCGATCAGTGGTTGGCCAACCGGCTCGGGTGTTGCGGCGAGCGGGGGCCGCTGAGGATGCCGTTGGGGATGCCGGCGGTGAGCAAACGGCGGCTGGTGATGCCGGCTATCTCATGGCCGCGGTCGCTGAGGGTGTTGACGATCTGGTTGACGGCTGCGGTGATGAGCATGCCCACCAGGCCTCCGCTGCTCTGGTTCTGGTTTTCCGCCGAGCTGGCCAGCGCCTTCCCTTCCCAGAGCAGGTCGCCGCTGCGCAGGTCGACGAGCTTGCCGTGCGCTTCCACCGCGACTTCGCTGGTCAGTACCTTGTAGCTGCTGCCGTAGCGGGTGACCTCGATATACAGGGCTGCGTCCGCGCCGAAAATCTCGCGAAGTTTCGCCGGCGGGGCCATGTGCATCTCGTCGGCATTCATCAAGCCGTTCTGTTTGAACGTCTCGTCCACCACAGCCACCGGCAGCACGTAATAGCCGGCTTCGGCGAGCGGGTAGCTGACTTGCGAGAGCACGCTGTAGCTAGCCTTGATGTCCGGTGAGCGATTGACCGGGGGCAATACCAGAATCGATGCAGGATTGTTCCGCTCGAATGCACTGTAGTCGTAGGGTGTCGGTGTCGCGCAGCCGCCGAGCACACTCAGGGCAGCGAGCACCAGCAGGGTTTTCAGACTGATGTTTGGCATCATGGCCTCTTATTTCTCGAAGTTGCGCATCAGGAAGTCCATGTAGGGCGCGGACTCTGGGAACAGGGTTTTCTCGGTTTCAAACTGCTGGCGAACCTGATCGCCCTTGCCCACTTCGGCGTAGAGCATGCCGAGGTGGGCGTGAAAGCCCGGTGCCGGCGTCACATCCCGCGCGCGGGCCTGCTGCAGGCTGGCTTCCAGTGCGGCGATCTGTTCCTGCGGGCCTTTTTCGTTCTTGAAGTGCTCATAGACCTGCTCTTCGTAGCCAGCCCAGTGGTAGAGGGTTTTCGGTTGGCTGGCACAGCCAGTCAGGGCGGCGAGCGACAGCAGTGCGACTGCGAGCGCGCCTGTTCTCAGATAGGTATTCATCGTTCTCGTCCTTGAGGGTTATTGCACGGGGCGCCATGCGCCGCTGTCGACGCCGGTCACGAGGTTGTTCACCGCTTCGCGGATGGCCAGATCCAGCACCTTGCCATTGAGCGTCGAGTCATAGCTGGCGGTGCCGCCGAAGCCGATGACTTCACGGTTGGAAAGGCTGTACTCGCCAGCGCCCTGTGCTGAATAAACCACCTCGGAGGTACTGACATTGACGATGTTCAGGTTGACCTTGGCGTAGGCGATCTGGGATTTGCCTCGGCCCAGGATGCCGAACAGCTGATGATCACCGACTTCCTTGCGGCCGAATTCGGTAACGTCGCCCGTGACGACGAAATCCGCACTGCGCAGGTTTGCGCGTTTGGCCGCGATGGCACTTTCCTGGGCAATCTCGGACATATTGTCGCGGTCGAGGACGTTGAAACGGTTCGACTGCTGCAAATGAGTGATCAGGATGGTCTTGGCTTGGCCGCCGAGGCGATCGACGCCATCGGAAAACAAGCCGCGCATGTAGCTTGAACGATTGTCGAACTTGCCCACCGCAATCGGGCTGCGCTGGCCATGGTAGGCGCTCTGTGCCGAAGTCACCTTGGCGACCTCCAGCGTACGCGACTGCTCTGTAGCGCAGCCGCTAAACAGGATGCTCAGGCCAATCAAAGGCGCGGCCATCAAATGCTTCTTCATATCTGGTTCTCAATCAATGACGCCGAGTCACAGGTTCCTGTGGTCGGGCTTGGGGCGAATGTGTGCTGTTGCTTCAGCAATCGGCTGCAGGCGATGCGGCCGGGTGCCGGCGGGGCGGGTAGGTATTCGGACGCTTCCATGTGTCGGATCCTGCTGATGCTTGGCTGGGAATCGTGCTTGGCCGTTTCGCCGGTCGCGTTGCGTTCCTTGCAGGCGTGCCGAGCGGTGGCGAGTCTACAAATCCCTTTGGCAATGTGCCAGCACTGGTGCGGTGACAAGGTGCGAGGCGTCACAGTCATTCGTCGGTACGCTGTCGACGGGCTCGCAAACGCTCACCGGAACGTTTATCCCTCTGCATCGGCCTAACTTCTGACGAATCCAGAGAGCACGCCCATGACCTTTTCCATCATCGCCCGCTGCCCGCGCACGGGTCAGTTCGGCGTGGCCGCGGCCACGGCGATGCCCGCGGTGGGCAAGTTGCTGACCCACGCGGCGGCCCATGTCGGGGCGGTGGCGACCCAGGCACAGATCAATCCGTACCTCGGTATCGACGGCCTGCGTTTCCTGCGCCAGTTCAGCCCGGCGGCCGAGGTGCTGGAGCGGCTGCGGCGCACCGATCCCTGTATGAGCCAGCGCCAGTGCGCGGTGATCGACAGCAAGGGCCGCACGGCCTGCTGGACCGGGGAGAAGTGCCTGCCCTGGGCCGGCTCGATCGCTGGCGAACAGTTCTGCGTGCAGGGCAACCGGCTAAAGGGCCGCGAGGTGCTGGAGGCCGCCTGCGAAGCCTATGAGCGCAGCGCACACCTGCCGCTGGTGGAGCGTTTGATGGAGGCGATCGCCGCCGGCGATGCCCAGGGCGGTGATCGCCATGGCGAGTCGTCGGCAACGGTGTATGTGGTCGATAACGAGGAATACCCACTTTGGGATATCCGCGTCGACCATCATCCCGACCCGTTCGCCGAGCTGCGCCGACTGCACGATGTGTTCGCGCGCGACGTGGTGCCGGAAATCCTTGCCATGTCGACGCGCGCCAATCCCGCCGGCGCTGCCGAGGAAGATTCCATCTAGTAGTCGCTGCTGACTGCGGCCGGGTTGGCTAGCGGGCTAGCCGATGGCGGCAGCGGCTCTAGACGCAGCGCGCCGTGGGCGCGGTTGCGTACCGCCATCCAGTCCTCCAGTGCCGCCAGCGAGCGCGGCGGCGAGATCAGGTAGCCCTGGAACAGGTCGCAGCCGGCCTGCAGCAGTGCCGACTGCTTTTCCATGTTGTCGACGCCCTCGGCATTCACGCGCTTGCCCTGGGCGTGGCAGAAGTCGATCAACGCGGTGAGGCTCAACTGCATTTCCGGGCGGGTCAGCCGCGTGATGATCGCCATGTCCAGCTTGATGGTGTCGGCGGGGTACTCGAGCAGCTGCTGGATCGAGGTATAGCCGACGCCGAAGTCGTCGATGGCGACGCGGAAGCCCGCGCGGCGAATGGCCTGGACCACTTCCATGGTGTTCTTGCACAGCTCGGCGGCGTAGGTCTCGGTCAGCTCGATCTCGATTCGGCCTGGCGCGACGCCATGGTGTGCGGCGCGCTCGACCAGGTAGCGGCAGATGCGGTCGTCGTTGAGCTGCGCGGAGGACACGTTGATCGCCAGCAGCACCCCTTCGCCGAACAGCTGCACCAGCTTCGGGTACTCCGCCAGTGCATGATCGATGACCCAGCTGTCGATCTTCGGGAACAGCCCGGCGCGTTCGGCGATGGGAATGAATTCGCCGGGCGAAACCGTCCCGAGGATCGGTGAATGCCAGCGCAGCAGCACTTCGCAACTGACCACTGCGCCTTCGCGATCCAGCGCCGGCATGTAGACCAGGCGCAGCTGGTCATCGCCGTCGAGCTCGCGCAGCTGGTCTTCGATCAGGCGGATTCGCTCGTTGCGCCGCTCCAGCTCGCCGCTGAAGGCCACCGCGGTGTTCTTGCCCTCGGCCTTGGCCTGGTACATGGCGGTGTCGGCGCGGGTGAGCAGCTGGGTGATCGAGTCCGCATCTTCCGGGTAGCAGGCGGTGCCGATGCTGACGCTGACCGGATACAGGCGATCCTCCAGACGAAACCCGCCGCGGCAGAGGCCGAGCAGCGCGTCGCACAATTGCTGGAGGCCGCCGTCGCCGGTTTCGCTCAGCAGCAGGATGGCGAACTCGTCGCCGGACAGGCGCGCCAGGGCCGTTTCCGTCTGCGGGTAGTCGGTGCGATGACGTTCGAGCACGCCGCGGGCACGCTGGGCGAAGATTCGCAGCAGAGCGTCGCCGGCATCGTGGCCGTGCTGGTCGTTGACCTGCTTGAAGTTGTCCAGATCGAGAAACAGCAGCGCCAGCCGCTTGTGCTTGCGCATGCACTGCTCGTACATGGCATTGGCCAGCACGCCGAAGTGCGCGCGGTTGCTGACCTGGGTCAGGCTGTCCTCCCAGGATATTTCGCGGATGCGTTGCAGCGCCTCGGTGTTGCGGTCGTGCAGGGTCTTCATGTTCACCGTCAACCGGCCGATCTCGCCGCCATCGGTCGGCTCGTCGAGCGCGTCGCGCTTGCACAGCAGCAGGTCGGTGAGCTGGTCGTCCAGTTGGCTGATGGGGCCGGTGATGGAGCGGCGGATCAGCCACAGCAGCAGGCCGATGGAGACCAGACAGATCAGCGCACCGCCGGCGGTGAAGGCGAGCGCCAGGGTCTGCAGGCGCTCGGCGGTGTAGTGCGGTGCCGGCGTCAGCCGCGCATGCAGCGAGCGCGACAGCGAGACACCGGCGGACAACCCCGATGCGGCCGGAATCTTTCGGGTTGCGATCTCGACGGGTGCGCCGTATTCGCTTTCCAGGCTGCGCTTGAGCTTGAGGAAGCGCTCCGGGCGCACTGCCAGCTGAATGGCGAAGGCCTCGGCGCGCTGGCTCGGCAGCGGCCGGCTGCTGGAGGCCGGCAGGAGGAAGTCGGTGTTCATCAGCAGCGGCTCGTCATCGGCCTGTTCGACATAGAGGGTCTTGCGGGAGGTCGGCGACTGCCTGGCGTCCCTGACGATCCGTTGCTGGGCGGCGTTCATCGCGGCGAATGGCGACAGGCTGCTTTCGAAGTAGTAGGCCGGTGTGCCGTCCGGCTGCACGACGGCAAGGGAGACGAAAGTCAGCTCGGTATTGGAAAGTGAACGAATGCTTTGCTGGATGCGCAGCCCGAGGGTGTCGTTGCGAAAGTCGGTATCCGACTCGCGCAGGAACAGCAGCAGCGCCTCGCTATCCATGATTGAGTAGAGCACGCTGCGATTGAACGCTTCGTAGTCCAGATAGGCGGATTTCAGGGCCGACAGCTGTTGTTCCAGGCGCGCCTGTTCCAGCCCCAGCAGTGAGGCGCGCTGGGTCAGGTAGGCGGTGGTCGAGGCAACCAGCTGGATGATCAGAATGACCGGGAAGATCACCAGCAGCGTGCGTTTACCTAGCGTCATGGGCATTGATCAGTGCGCTGATGATGCGTCGCCGTGTCTGCGTGCCCTCCAGCGGCCGCATCTGGTAGACCTGGCTACGTTCCAGCACCGCTTCCGGCGGGTAGATGGTCGAATCCTCGCGGATTTCCTCCGGCAACAACGCCCGTGCCGCGGCGTTCGGCGTGGCGACGCCCAGGTCGGCGGCGTTCAGCGCGGCGATCTCTGGCTGGTTGAGGTACTCCAGAAAGCGGTAGGCCAGCGCCTTTTGCCCGGTGCTGGTCGGTATCGAGAGGCAATCGACCCACAGCAGCGTACCTTCCTCCGGCACCACGTAACGCCAGGGTTCGCCCTCGACACCCTCGACTTCGTTGAGCACCTGCTGGTCGCCGCTGTAGGCCAGGGCCATATCGGCCTGGTCAAGGTAACGCTGGCTACGCAGGGAGGTGATCACGTACTCGTAGGTCAGCACGGTGCTGGCCTGAGCCATGAGCAGTTCGAAGGCGGCCTTCAGCTCATTGTTGTCCGAAGTGTTGATCGAGCGGTTCTGCAGGATCAGCGGGCTGGCGAGGATGTCCTCATGGTCTTCCATCATGATGATGTGTGGCTCGTCGGCGCGGGCCGGCTGCAGCAGGTCCTTCCAGGAGCGCGGCACGCGGTCGAGACGGTCGGCGCGATAGGCGATGCCAAGCGTGCCCCAGAGGTAAGGCACGCCGTAACGGCCGCAGCTGTCGCGCCAGCGCTGGGATACATGACGCAGCGCCGGCAGCTGCTTGTCGTCCAGCGGCTCCAGCAGTTCCCGAGCACCGAAGCGCGACGCGCTGATCAGCTCGGTCAGCGCAAGATCGATCTGATGGTCTGGCTTGGCCAGTACTTCGTCGCGCTTGTCACCGCTGTCGAAATAGATCTGCCTGATCTCTACTCCGGTTTCGGCTTGCCAGCGCTCGATCACCGCCTCGCTGAGGAATTCCTCCCAGGTCAGCAGCGTCAGGGTTTCGGCCGCATGAACGGGAGTCGATGGGAGCAGCAGGCTGACCGTCATCAGCAGGGTGCTGCGCATACGCCATGGCGCCGGTTTGTTGTTCTTCTCGGTCATTGATCATCCATCCCAGGCATTTGGCCGCCGTGGCAGTGGCAGCGCATTCGACGGGTCTACCCAAGTTATCGGCAATCGATGATGGCACTTTAATGGCGTCAGAGAGTCGGCGGCAATGAATTTGTAACCTTGTCCACGTCCGTTCCGATCGGTGGCCCTCGAAGCCGGTCAGCCAGACGGGTTGTTCGTCGCAGATGGCGTACCGGCACTCGATTCTTGAGCCAGACTCCAATACAGCCCGTGCCAAACCGAGGAGCCTGCCATGACCTTCAAGATCCCCTTTTACGATCGAGTGCAGGCAGGCGAGGCGCTGGCCGAGCGCCTGGTGCAGGATGCCGACTGGCGCGACGCCCTGGTCCTGGCGCTGCCGCGCGGCGGTGTGCCGGTGGCATTCGAGGTGGCACAGCGGCTGGGTCTCGAACTGGACATTCTGGTCGTGCGCAAGCTTGGCACGCCGGGCAATCGCGAGCTGGCCATGGGCGCCATTGCCGGTGGCGGCGTGCGGGTGATGAACGACGACATCGTGCAGTACACCCACGCATCCAGAGCCGAGATCGACGGCACCATCGCCCAGGAAACCCATGAGCTGCAGCGGCGCGAGCAGGCCTATCGTGGTGAGCGACAGCCGCCGCTGATCGCCGGACGTGGCGTGATTCTGGTCGACGACGGCCTGGCGACCGGTGCCACCATGCGCGCCGCGGTGCAGGCCGTGCGTCAGCTGGGTGCAGCGCGCATCACTGTTGCGGTGCCGGTGGCGGCTGCGCAGAGCATCGCGCAGCTGGAAAAACTGGCGGATCGCGTCGTCTGCCTGCATGTACCCCATGACCTGTATGCCATCGGCCGCTGGTACGAGCATTTCGAGCAGACCCCCGACCGTCAGGTGGTGGAGCTGCTGCAGCGCGCGTGGACCCAGGGAGGGCAGGCGGCATGACCCCGCTTCCGGTGACACCCATGCGCTTCACGCTCGGCAAGGCACGCCTGCACGGCGAGCTGTGCCTGCCGCCTGCGGCCACCGGCCTGGTGGTGTTCGTCCACGGCAGCGGCAGCAGCCGGCATAGCCCGCGCAACCGCAGCGTGGCGCATTGCTTCAACGAAATGGGGTTGGCGACCTTGCTCTTCGATCTGCTCACCAAGCACGAGCAACCCATCGACGAGATCACTCGCCAGCTGCGTTTCGACATCCCGCTGCTCAGTCAGCGCCTCAGTGGCGTGGTCGACCAGCTGAGCAGCGATGCGCGCTTGCACGAGCTGCGCATCGGTCTGTTCGGCAGCAGCACCGGCGCCGCTGCGGCGCTGACCACCGCCGCCTCGCGTCCGGCGGACATCGCCGCGGTGGTCTCGCGTGGCGGCCGGGTCGACCTGGCGGATCTATCGCTGGCGCGGGTCAAGGCGGCTTCGCTGTTCCTCGTCGGCAGCGGCGACCTCGAGGTGCTGGAACTCAACCGTGCCGCTGCTGCCCGTCTGCAGTGCGTGCATCAGCTGGTGGTGGTACCGGGGGCCACGCACCTGTTCGAGGAGCACGGCACGCTGGAGGAGGTGGCGCGGCTGGCCGGCGACTGGTTCCTGAGACACCTGTGCTGATCCTGCCGCGGGCCGCAGCTGGGAGAAACAGGCGGTGCAGCGCCGCTGGCCAGGCCGAACGGCAATCTGCTGATACAAGGCTCTTCGCGGTGTTTGGTGGACAGCGGCGAACTCTTGGCCTCGACTTGTAACAAAGATCGGAATGCCAAGGAGGTTGTGATGACACAGGCCGCATGGCGTCGCGGAGCCACCGACGCACTCTTCTGGTCACTGCTCTACACCGCACTCTGGGCACTGTTCGCTGTCGGGCAGGGCTGGGTGCTGGGTGTGCCGACGATCACCCTGGCCGTCGTCCTGAGCCTCTGGCTCGGCCTGCGCCCGATGACCTTGCGCCTGGCGGCGCTGCCGGCGTTTCTCGGCTTCTTTCTCAAGCACATGCTGCTCGGTGGCTGGGATGTGGCGCGGCGTGCGCTGCAGCCACGCTGTCCGCTGCAGCCGGCGTGGCATCCCTATCCGCTCACCAGCCAGTCGCCGCGGGTGCGCCTGTTGCTCTCGGCGATGGTCGGGCTGTTGCCCGGGACCCTGGCGTCGCGAGTCGATGCCGACGAGATGCGTGTGCACGTGCTGGATGAGCGCCTGCCCTGGCAAGCCACCGTGGCCGAACTGGAACGGCGCCTGGAGCGGCTGCTTGGCGTGGATGGGCGGCCTTGATGGCAGTGTTCTGCGCACTTCTGCTGCTGACCCTGATCATCGGCCTGTGGCGCGTACTGCTCGGCCCGCGGCGGGTCGACCGGCTGCTTGCCGTGCAGCTGTTCGGCACCACCGGCACGGCGCTGCTGCTGGTGCTGGCGCAGTGGCAGGGCGCGCCGGCACTGCGCGATGCGGCGCTGGTGCTGGCGCTGTTGGCGGCGATGATCAGCGCCGCTCTGGTACAGCTGCTGCGACGTAGCCGCCATGAGTGAACTGCTCGACCTCTTCAGCTGGCTGCTGCTGGCCGGTGGGCTGGGGTTTTTCGCTGCCGGCAGCATCGGCCTTCTGCGCTTTCCCGATACCCTGAGTCGCCTGCATGCGCTGACCAAGGCCGACACCCTCGGCCTCGGGCTGGTGGTTGCCGGCCTTTCGCTGCGCGCTGGCGGCGTGCTGGAAGTCGCGCAGATGCTGCTGATCTGGCTGCTGGTTCTGGCCTCCGGCGCCACTGCCTGCCAGCTGCTGGCCCGTCAGTCCGACGAGGAGGACGGCGATGACTGACTGGCTGCTGGATGCGGTCCTCGGCCTGTTGCTGCTCGGTCTGGCCGGTGGCGCGCTGCATGTGCGCCAGCTGTATGCCGGCGTGTTGCTGTTCATCGCCTTCGGCCTGGTGCTGGCGCTGGTCTGGGCGCGACTGGGAGCGGCCGACCTGGCGCTGGCCGAGGCCGCCATCGGCGCCGGGCTGACCGGTGTGCTGCTGTTCGCCGCGCTGGCGCGCCAGCCACGGGCCGGCAGCGAGCCGCAGCTGTCGCGCCGCCGGCGCCTGGCCGCGGTGGCGGTGCTGCTGCCGCTCTTGCTGATGGTTTTGCCGCAGCTAGCGCCGCTGGCCGAACTGCAACCGAGCGTGCCGACGCAGATCGATGCCGCGCTGGCGCAGAGCGGCGTCGAGCATCCGGTCACGGCGGTGCTGCTCAATTTCCGTGCCTGGGACACCTTGCTCGAGCTGGCCGTCCTGCTGCTGGCCCTGCTCGGCGCACGGCAGCTCGGCGCGCCGCAGCCGCAGCTGAGCGAGCCCTGGCCATTGCTGCGCGCCTGGGGCCGAACACTCGCGCCGCTGCTGGTGCTGGCCGGCGGCTATGTACTCTGGCGTGGTGCCGCCTCGCCCGGCGGTGCCTTCCAGGCCGGCGCGCTGCTGGCCGCCGGCATCGTCCTGCTGCGTCTGGCCGGTGCGTTGCCGGCGTTGCGCTGGGGCTTCTGGCCGCTGCGCCTGCTGGTGCTGGTCGGCCTGCTGCTGTTCGTCGCGGTGGCGGCAGCCTGCGCCTGGTTTGGCGATGGCTGGCTGCAGTACCCGACCGGCTGGGCCAAGCCGCTGATCGTCGTCATCGAGGCCGCGGCGACACTCTCCATCGCCGCCAGCCTGAGCCTGCTGGTGATCGGCGACGACCCGGAGCCGCAGCCATGAGCGCCACGCTGTTCTGGATCGCCGTCGGCTTCGCCCTCTGGCTGCTCGGCCTGCACGGGTTGCTCACATTGCGCCATGCGCTGCGACGGATCATCGCCATCAACCTGATGGGCAGCGGCGTGTTTCTGGTGATGATCGCCCTGGCGGCGCGTCACGACCCGAGCGATCCGCTGCTGGTGGCGCTGGTGGTTACCGGGCTGGTGGTGGCGGTGAGTGCGACCGCGCTGGCGTTGCGCCTGAGCAGTGCGCTGGCCGCGTCGAAGGAGCACGAGCGATGAACGCCGCCCTGGTCAGCCTGCTGCTGCCCCTGGCCGGCGCCTTGCTGCTGATCCTGCTGCGCCCGGCGCGCAGCGGCCGCTGGGTGATCGCGCTTAGCCTGGGCGCGCTCCTGGCGGCGATCATGGCGCTGCAGGTGGTGCTCGATCATGGCGAGCGCAGCCTGCTGGTCGGTGGCTGGGAGGCGGGGTTGGCGATCCGTTTCCGCCTGACGCCACTGGCCGCGCTGCTGCTGGTGTTCACGTCCGGGCTGCACCTGCTGGTGGCGCTGTACGCGGCGCGCATCGCCCATGCCGCCGGAAATCAGGATTACTGGCCATTGTCCTGCCTGCTGCACGCGGCACTGGCCGCGCTGTGGCTGTCGGCAGACCTGTTCAACCTCTACGTGACGCTGGAGTTGCTCAGCCTGGTCGCGGTGGCGCTGGTGTCGCTGGCCGGGCGCAAGGCCTGGAAGCCGGCGCTGAACTACCTGCTGCTGTCGCTGGCCGGCTCGCTGGCCTACCTGCTCGGTGTGGCGCTGATCTACGGGCGCTACGGCGTGCTCGATCTGGCCGTGCTGGCGCAACTGACCGAAGCTGATGGCGTGACCCATCTGGCGCTGCTGCTGATGACCCTCGGGCTGATGCTCAAGGCCGCGCTGTGGCCGCTGCACCTGTGGTTGCCGCCGGCCCACGCCGCGGCACCGACTGCGGTCAGCGCGCTGCTCTCGGCGCTGGTGGTCAAGGGGCCGCTGTACATCCTCTGGCTGATCTGGAGCGAGACCGCCCCGGCTGAATTCGGCCGCGACGCCGGCCTGCTGTTCGGCACTGCCGGGGTGCTGGCGCTGATCGCTGGCGGCTGGTCGGCTCTGCGCGCGCCGCGGCTGAAGACGCTGGTGGCCTACTCGACGGTCGCCCAGCTGGGCTACGCGCTGCTGGCGCTGGGGCTGCTGCTGCATCTGGACGAACCGCGCCTGCATGCGGCCCTGTGGCTGTTCGTGCTGGCCCACGGGCTGGCCAAGGTTTCGATGTTCCTCGCGGCCGGCGAGTTGCAGAGCATCCTCGGCAGCAAGCGGGTGACGGGCATGAAAGGTGCCAGCCAGAACGTGCCGATCGCCCTGGCGGCGTTCGCCGTGGCCGGCGGCAGCCTGATCGGCCTGCCGCCCAGTGGCGGTTTCCTGGCCAAGTGGCTGTTGTTGCAGCCGCTGTTCGAACGGCCGCAGCACTGGCCATGGGCGCTGGGCGCATTGCTCGGCACGCTGATGTCGGCGGCCTACGTGTTCCGCGTCGTCGCCCACGGCTTCGACCGTGCCCGGCCCAATCCGCCGAGCATTCATGCCGATCGCCTGGCGCAGTGGCTGGCGTTGCTGCCGGCGTTGCTGGTCTGGGGGCTGGCGCTGATCAGCGAGCCGCTGCTGCTCTGGCTGGGGGGGCTCGGGCGATGAGCTGGCATGCGTTTCTGCCACTGGGCATCGTGCTCAGCTCGCTGCTGCCGGGCCTGGTGATCTTCGGCCTGCGCGAGGACCGGCAGCGCCTGCGCGTGACGCTCAACCTGCTCGGCGTGACGCTCAAGCTGGTGCTGGTCGGCAGCATGCTCTATGGCGTCAGCCAGGGCAGCGAGTACCGCTTCAGCGTGCCACTGTTGCCGGGCGTGCCGCTGGTACTGCAGGCCGATGCGCTGGCCTTGCTGTTCGTCGCGTTGTCATCCCTGCTGTGGGCGGTGACGACGATCTATGCCATCGGCTACCTGGAAAACTCGCCGCTGCGCTCGCGCTTCTTCGGCTACTTCAGCCTTTGCGTAAGCGCCACGGTGGGCCTGGCGCTGGCGGGCAATCTGGTCAGCTTCCTGCTGTTCTACGAACTGCTGACCCTGGCCACCTTTCCGCTGGTGGTGCATCGCGGCACGCCGGAGTCGCTCGCCGCGGGGCGCGTCTATCTGGCCTACACCGTCGGTGGTGGGTCGCTGGTGCTGATGGGCGTGGCCTTGCTGCACAGCCTGGCCGGCACGCCGGATTTCCAGGCCGCCGGCTACCTGCTGGACGCAGTCGGCGAGCATGACGTCGGGCTGCGCGTGGCCTTCGCCCTGCTGATTCTCGGCCTTGGCGTGAAGGCGGCGCTGATTCCGCTGCACGGCTGGCTGCCGCAGGCGATGGTCGCCCCGGCACCAGTCAGTGCGCTGCTGCATGCGGTGGCGGTAGTGAAGGCCGGGGCCTTCGGCATCGTGCGGGTGGTCTACGACGTCTTCGGCGCCGAGGCGCTGACCCAGCTGGATCTCACCACGCCGCTGCTCTGGCTGGCGGCGGCGACCATTCTCTACGGCTCGCTGCGTGCCTTGCAGCAGCAGGAGCTGAAGAAGCGCCTGGCCTATTCGACCATCAGCCAGGTGTCCTACGTGACCCTCGGGGTGGCGCTGCTCGGGCCTATCGCGGCGGTGGGCGGCCTGGTCCATCTGGTCCATCAGGGGCTGATGAAGGTCACGCTGTTCTATTGCGCGGGCAATTTCGCCGAGACCCTGGGCATTCACCGCATCCGCGAGATGGACGGCGTCGGCCGGCGCATGCCCTGGACCATGACGGCGTTCTCCATCGGTGCATTGGGCATGATCGGTATTCCGCCGATTGCCGGCTTCATCAGCAAATGGACGCTCGGCCTCGGCGCTCTGGAGGTCGGTCAGGACTGGGTGCTGCTGGTGCTGCTCGGTTCGGCGCTGCTGAACGCTGCCTACTTCCTGCCGCTGCTGTGGCGGGGCTGGTTCGCCGAGCCGGCGGACTGGCACCAGAACCGCTGGGCCGATGAGCGTTTCGAAACCCATTGGATGCTGTTGCTGCCGCCGCTGCTCACGGCGCTGCTGTCGCTGCTGGTCGGCCTGCTGGCGGCCACCGCGCTCAGCCCGCTGGGCTGGAGCCAGTTGATCGTCGAGCGGGAGTTCGCCATATGAATGCCTGGCTCTGGTTGCTGGTGCCCTTCGCACCGCTGCTCGGCGGCATTCTGCTGTTGTGGCTGCGCGAACGCAGCCTGCCGTGGCTGTGGCTGGCCTGTGCGCCGGCGCTGCTGGCTGCGCTGCAGCCGCCACCAGCGTTGGAGTTGCCGTGGCTCTGGGAGGGTGTGCGCTGGGGCGCCAGCGATACGCTGACCCGCGCCTGGCTGGGCTTTATCGCCGTGCTCTGGAGTTGCGCGGCGATCTTTGCCAACAGCAGCCTGGCCACCGATCGGAAGCGGCTGCGCTTCTGGGCGTTCTGGCAACTGGCGCTGGCCGGCAATCTGCTGCTGATCATCGCCACCGACGCATTGAGCTTCTACCTTGGCTTCAGCGCCATGAGCCTCGCGGCCTACGGGTTGATCGTGCAGCGCGGTGGACCGGGACCGCGGCGGGCCGGACGTCTCTATCTGCAACTGGCGATCTGCGGCGAAATGCTGCTGCTCGCCGGGCTGTTGCTGCGCAGTCACAGCACCGAACAGGCCTTCGACTTCGCCACCTGGCAGGCGCAGCCGATCGACCACCTGACCCTGGCCCTGCTGGTGCTCGGGCTCGGCCTGAAGGCTGGGTTCTGGCCGCTGCACGTCTGGCTGCCGCTGGCCCATCCGCAGGCCCCGGCGCCGGCCAGCGCGGTACTCTCCGGGGCGATGCTCAAGGCCGGCATTCTCGGGATCTGGCGGTGCCTGCCAGAGAGCGATCCGACGCTGGCGGCCTGGAGCACGCCGCTGCTGATCGCCGGCCTGTTCGGCGCGCTCTATGCGGCTGCGCTGGGGCTGTGCGCGGCCAAGTCCAAGGCGGTGCTGGCCTGGTCCTCGGTGAGCCAGATGGGCTGGATGCTGATGATCCTGGCACTGGCCTGGAGCCCGGAGGCGCCGTCTGCGGCGCTGCTGACGGTGCTGGTGCTGTTCGGCGTGCATCACGGGCTGGCCAAGGGCGCGCTGTTCCTCGCCGCCGGGATGGTCCACGAAGGGCGGCTGTCGCGTCTGGGCTGGGTGCTGCTGATGCTGCCGGCGCTGGCGATCATGGGCGCGCCGTACACCAGCGGCGCGGCAGTGAAGTACCTGCTGAAGGAGGCCTGGCATGAAAGCGCCTTCGTCGCCTGGTTGCCCTGGCTGACCCTGGCCAGCTTCGCCACCGCGTTGCTGCTCTGGCGCGCGCTCTGGCTGATGTGGCGCGACCAGCAGCACGCCAGCACACGCGCGCCACTCGGCCAGTGGTTGCCGTGGGCGCTGCTCAGCATGGCGTCGCTATTTGTGCCCTGGTTCTGGCCGACCATGCGCGAAGCGCTGCTGGCTGGAGTGTATCCCGCGGGCCTGTGGTCGGCACTCTGGCCGCTGCTGGCAGCTCTGGGTCTGACGCTGCTGGCGCTGCGCCGTGGCTGGAGGGTGCCGTCGCGGCTGGCGCAGTTGCCCAATCCGGCACTGTGGGCGTCGCTGTATCTCACCCGCCTGCTGCGCCAGCCGCCACTGCCCGTACCCGGGATGCAGCTCGAGCGGAACCGCTGGCGGGCGCGCGAACGACGCTGGAATCGTCAGTGGGAACGCGGCGCCCTGACCCTCAGCGCCTGGCTGCTGGTGGCGCTGTTGTGGCTGGGCTGGCTGTGGTGAGCTGCTGGCTCAGGGCAGCGCTTTTTCGGCGTAGGGCCGGGTATCCAGCCCCAGCTGGGCGCGAAAGCTCTCCATGTCGAACATGGTGCAGATTTCCTGCACCTGCTGGGTCGGGGTGATGGTCCAGAAGGCCATGGCAGAAATGCTGAGCACCTTGTCGCTGGGCGGATAGCCGAACGCCGGCTGCTCGATGGTGCCGATCAGCGTGCTCCAGGTGACCACCCGGTTGCCTTCGGCGATGCATTCCTCGACCACCACTTCCAGTTCCGGCATGGCGTGGCGGATCTGGCGGACCATGTCGAGAAACTCGGCGCTGGCGAGCGGCCGGCCGATGAAGGAGCTCTTGTAGAGAAAATCCTTGCTGTGCATGTGCTCGGCCAGCGCCAGGCGCCCGCGGTTCCAGGTCAGGTCGATGTGCTGACGGACGAGTTTCTTGCGGTCATCCAGTGACATGCGCCCTCCAATGGGCTGCAGATAGCTCGGCAGCGAACTCTAGCAGCGGCCAGGGCCGTGCGGGAGTGCCGTTCGGTCAGTCGGCCTGAACCCAGCTGAACCTGCGCTGAACGAGCACCACCTGGTGCGCCGTCGGTCCGCTTTCGGCCTTCACGCGATCTGTTCCGGCTCGCTTTCGTCGCCCACATCGGCGTCGTCGTCCGGGTAGCTGCGCAGGATCGGCGGCTGCTCGGCATCGTCGATCCACCACTGCAGCTCGGCCTCGACACGGGTGTCGTCAGCGATGCCGAGGCGGTTGTTCAGCGGGCATTGCTGCGTCGGGGTGGCGATCAGCGTGCCGCTCTGCGCGGTTTGGGCATCGCCGGCCCTGCCACTGGAGCGCACCTTCAGACGAAAGCGGACCTGCTGCCCGCTACCCTTGAAGCACAGAGCGAGCGAAAGCCGGCTTTGCTCGGCCGGTTGCAGCTCGAAACTGACGGCTACCGGTGCATCGGCAGGGGCGGGGGTGGCTGCGAGCAGCCAGGTGGTGAGGGTCATGGTCAGCATCCGTTCTGTTTCCGTTGAAGCCGGTCCGTGGCTGGAGGGTGGTTGCGCTACTGCTGGACGATGGTGGCGCTGTTGCCGGTGCCGCTCTGGTGGATCGTCGCGGCGCCGGGCAGGCGAGTGAAGTCATTGGCCGGCAGGCTCTGGCGGATCATCGCCTCGTTGGCGCTGCCCAGTTGCGTGATGGTGGCCTGATGACCGTAGTTGCCCTGTTCGATGCTCGCCAGGTTGTCGTTGCCGTTCTGGATCACCGTGGCCTGGTTGGACATGAAGCTCTGGGCGATGTCGACGCTGTTACCGCTGCCGGTCGACGAGCCACTGATGCGGCCGCCGAAGCCGTTCTGGTCGACCGTCAGCCGGTTGCTGTCGCCGCTCTGAGTGAAGTCGAGTTCGTTGTGGTAGTCGTTCTGCTGAATCTCGGCGATGTTGTAGGTGCCGGCCTGGGCGATGTTCATGCGATTGCCGTCGCCCTGGTAAATGTCGGCCAGGTTGCCCAGACCGTCCTGGGACACGTTCATCCGCGACCCTTCGAAGTAGCCCTGCTGGTCGAAGGTCAGCACGTTGTCGTCGCCGCGCTGTTCGATCTGTGCGGTGACGAAGGCGGTCTGGCTGCCGGTGATCTGGTTGCCGTTGCCGATGCTGCTGGCATCGACCGTGCTGGTACGTCCGGTCTGTTCGATGGTGGCGACGTTGGCGTTACCGATCTGCTGCAGGTTGGCGACCTTGAAGTAGGCCTCGCCGATCTGCGTGATGCTGGCGGTGTTGAGGTTGCCGATCTGGCTGACATCCATGGTGCTTGACTCGACCAGGCCGGTCTGTTGCAGCTCGGCGACATTGTCCGTGCCGACCTGCTCCAGTTCGATGCTGTTCTGCGCCATGGCCTGAGTGGCGGCGAGGGTGAGCAGGGTGGCAATTGCCGTAGGCTTGAACATGAACTCTCCTGATCGCTAGCGACCCTGCACGATATTGATCTGCTGGCCGACGCCGTATTGCGTCACCGCGCTGCGCAGGCCCTGGCCGGTCTGCTCAATGCGCGCATCGTTATAGGCGCCGTACTGGCTGATGCTGGCCTGGTTGTCGCTGCCGGTCTGGCGGATTTCGGCGTAGTTGCCCTGGCCAACCTGCTCGATGACCGCCATCAGGTTTTCGCCGTGTTGCAGGATAAAGGCTTCCTGGTCGCCGCCCTGCTGCAGCATCTGCGCGCTCAACGCCTGGCCGTTCTGAGTCAGCTCGGCGAGATTGCCCTGGCCCAGCTGCTGGATGTAGGCGGCCTTGGCGTCGGTCAGCTGAACCGCAAGCTGGGTGGCGGTGGTGCCAAGGGGTGAAAGATCGCCGTTGTCCATCAGGTCGGCGGCCATCAGCGGCGCGCAGGCCAGGCAGGCAACCAGGGCAGACAGTGATGTGGCGCGGGGCAGGGCGTAACGGGCCATTGGCGTGTACCGGATGACAGTGGTCGCGATTCTTGAACGCGGCGGACACCCTTGAACATCCATCGGATGATGTAAAAGGCGTAGCGCAAGCAATTCGCTCAGGATTAATGCCTGGCACGGCGTGACGCTTTCGCACCGTGCCAGGGCGTCTCGGTGACGTCCCGCTCCGCTAGGCCGCCCGTCGCTGCGGGACGCTACTCAAGCGCTACAGGACTTGTCCCAGTCGAGATGACTGCGCAGCAGGTACGCCGCCTCGGCCCGATTGGAGGCGCCGATCTTGCGCAACAGATTGTGGATATGACTCTTGATCGTGTGCGGGCTGAGGCACAGCTGCTCGGCGATTTCCGCATTCGACAGCCCCTTGCCGGCGAGGCTCAGGATCTCGCGCTCGCGCAGCGTCAGGCTGGACTTGGTTTCAGCGAGTTGGCGCATGCGCCGCCACTGGCCCAGCAGCCTTTCGGTGAGGACCCGTGGCAGCCAGTCGCCACCCTTGAGCAGCACGCGAATGCCCTCGAGCAGGTGCTCGCGGGTGGCGTGGCTGTAGAACACCCCGCGAATCACCGGGTGTCTTTCGACCAGCTGCTCGGCCTGCTCGGGGACGATATTCACCAGCGCCACCGGTGTGTGCTCGTCGAGCTGGTCGATCAGGCTGGATATCTGTTCGGCTTCGCTATGGCCGGCGTCGACCAGAAACAGGTCGGCTCCGCGATTGTCCGGTGATTGCAGTCCGGTCAGCGCAACCTCGACTTGCGCCTGTTCGCCTAGAAAGTGGCGAAAGAACAACCCAAGCAGTTCATTGCCGGTTAACAGCGTGACAGTTGGGGAGGATGTGTCCCGTGTAAGCTCCGCGTCCATGTTCGGTACCTAGTCAGTCGGGCGTGATTGATTAAAAAGTTACTAAACGACCAGCACCTTGCAGCGAAGTTCAGCCGGGAGATGGCGAACGGGCATTATCCAGCCAGCACGTGCACAACTCCGCCAGGGCGAACGCGAGGCATCGAAAAGGGCGCGCGTTTTTGCACCGGGCGGCTGCTAAGGTAGAGGAATGATCGCGACCACCTCTGCCGTTTCGTCTCGTGAACTGACCCTGCGTGCCTTGCTCACCGGTCTGCTGCTGGGTGCGCTGCTGGCGCCGTCGAATGTCTACTCGGGCCTCAAGATCGGCTGGTCGTTCAATATGTCGATCATCGCGCTGCTGATCGGCTTCGCGTTCTGGCAGAGCATTGCCGTCGCGTTCGGCCGCCCGCGCTGGTCGCTGCTGGAAAGCAACATCAACCAGACCACCGCCTCGTCCTGCGCCTCGATCATCTCCGGCGGGCTGGTGGCACCGATTCCCGCCTATACCCTGCTCACCGGTCAGCAGCTGGACAGCCTGCCGCTGATGGCCTGGGTGTTCTCGGTGAGCTTTCTCGGGGTCTGGGTGGCCTGGTACCTGCGACCCTCGCTTATCGTCGAGTCGGGGCTGCGCTTTCCCGAGGGCATGGCGACCCTGGCGACGTTGCAGCAGATCTACAGTCATGGCGCCGAGGCCGGGCGCCGGCTCTGGGTACTGGGCGGTGCCGCCGTGCTGGCCGCCGGGAGCAAACTGGTCGATACCTTTTTCTGGACGCTGCCGCGCTGGACCCCTTCGGCGCAGCTGGAACGCCTGACGTTCAGCTTCGAACCATCGCTGCTGTTGCTCGGCTTCGGCGGCATCATCGGGTTGCGCGTCGGCCTGTCGCTGCTGCTCGGCGCCATGCTGGCCTGGGGCCTGATCGCGCCCTGGCTGCTGGTCGAGGGACTGGTGCACTTGCCGGCTGCTGCCCAGGGGCCGCAGTTCGCTGCGCTGATCGAATGGCTGCTGTGGCCGGGCGTGAGCCTGATGGTCTGCGCGACGCTGACCTCGCTGGGCCTGCGCCTGCTGCGCTCACGCTCGCCAATGACACGCCGGCGGCCGGTGCTGCGGCGCCCGCACGGCTGGCCAGCGGCCGGTTTTGCGCTGTCGGTAGGACTGGTGCTGGCGCTGCAGGTCAGCCTGTTCGGCATCGACCCCTGGCTGGCGGCGCTGTCGATTCCGCTGGCACTGCTGCTGGCGATGGTTGCCGCGCGGGTGGTCGGCGCGACCGGGATTCCGCCGATCGGCGCCATCGGCCAGCTGTCGCAGCTGAGCTTCGGCGTGTTCGCCCCGGGCCAGGTGCCGGTCAATCTGATGAGCGCCAACACCGCCGGTGGCGCGGCGGGGCAGTGCACCGATCTGCTCAACGACTTCAAGGTCGGGCATGCCATCGGCGCTGCGCCGGGGCGTCAGGCGCTGGCGCAGTGCTTCGGCATTCTGCTCGGCAGCGTTGTCGGCGTACTGGCCTATCAGCTGCTGATTCCCGATCCGCAGAGCATGCTGATCACACCCGAATGGCCGGCTCCGGCGGTCGCTACCTGGAAAGCGGTGGCCGAAGCCTTGACCGGCGGTCTCGGCGCGCTCGCTGCCGATATTCGCTGGGCGATGCTCGCTGGTGCGCTCTGTGGGGTGCTGCTCGGGACGCTGGAAGGGCTGCTGCCCGAACGCCGGCTGCGCTGGTTGCCGAGCTCCGCGGCGCTCGGTCTGGCATTCATCATTCCGGCGTCGATTTCGCTGATGATGACCTTCGGTGCCGTGCTCGCCTGGGCCTTCGCGTCACGCTGGCGCAGCTTCGGCGAGCGCTTCGTGATCGTCGCCGCGGCCGGCTTGGTGGCCGGCGAGAGCATGGCTGGCGTCGGCGCCTCGCTCTGGCAGCTGCTGCGCTGATTGGCGGCAACAGCTGAATTAATGCGCGGCGCGGTCTGTCGTACCTCTTGTACTCACGAGGGGGAGCATCATGTCCACGTCGACACCGCAGAACGATGCCAAGACGGTCGCCAATCGCACGATTGTGCAGGCCGCAGTGCTGGCCTTCGTGGTGCTGCTGAGCATCGTCGCCTGGTTGGCGTTCGATTTCATCCTGCTGCTGTTCGCCTCGATTCTCTTCGGTGTGCTGATCCATGGCGTGAGCCGCTGGCTCTGCAGCAAGACGGCGCTGTCCTACAAGCTGTCCATGGCGGTGTTCTTCGTGCTCTTGCTGCTCGGTCTGGGCGGCGGCGGCTGGCTGGTCGCGCCGAGTGTCGCGGAGCAGGCCGATGCGCTCTCCGATTCGCTGCCCGAGGCCGTGGAGCGCCTGCGTGAGCGTGCCGAGCAGTTGCCCTGGGCGAATGAGCTGCTGCAGCAGCGCGAACGCCTGGAGGACTCGCTGCCCGACGGCTCTAGCGCGTTCAGCGTGGTCACCAAGGTGATGGGCTCGATCGTCGGTGCGCTGAGCAGCTTCGCCATCGCCTTCGCCATCGGCATCTGCCTCGCCATCAACCCGCAGATATACGTGCGCGGGCTGCTGAAGCTGATTCCGCTGGGCTATCGACCGCGCGCAGCGGAGGTGCTCGACGAAAGCGGCTCGACATTGCGCGCCTGGCTGCTGGCCAAGCTGCTGGAAATGCTGCTGATCGGCGTGCTGACTACGCTCGGTCTGTGGTTGCTGGGCATCGAGCTGGCGCTGGTGCTCGGCCTGATCGCCGGGTTGCTGTCGTTCATTCCCAATATCGGTCCGGTGCTGGCGGTGATACCGGCGCTCCTGCTGGCATCGCTGGAGGGCGGGCGCACGGTGCTCTACGTCGCCGCGCTCTATCTGTTCATCCAGGCCTTGGAAAGTTATGTGTTCACGCCGTGGATGCAGCAACGCATCGTCTCGGTTCCGCCGGCGCTGACCATCGCCGTGCAACTTCTGTTCGGCCTTCTGGCCGGTACCCTGGGTCTGCTGCTGGCGACGCCACTGGCAGCTGTCGGCATGGTGCAGGTGCGCATGCTCTACGTTGAGGATCTGCTCGGCGATCGGCCGCAGGCGACCGACGGTCATAGTGCCTAGCCGCTCTGGCCGGGCGTTCTACAGGGCTGTCACGTTTTGTAAATGCTGACGACGAAACCCCTGACCCGTCCCGCTGCCGGATTACATGAACCCCCTGAAAATATGCAGGAGTCATCATGAACATGCACAAGATTGCGGCACTCACCCTGGCGGGACTGCTTTCCAGCGCGGCATTCGCTGCCGGCAATACCGGCACCGGCGCCGATACCGGCCACCGTGATTCGAAGGGACACAGTACCGAGCAGCCTGGAACCATGGGCGGCACGGGCAACGGAATGGATTCGACCTCCGATACCGGCAAGATGCCGGACGAGACCGAGCGCCCGGCGACCACACACGGTAGCGATCACGGCACCGGCGTCGATGCTGGCGGCGATGGTGCGGCTGGTAAGCAGGGTACGACCGGTACGGGCGGCGAGGGCGGTGAACGCGGCGCCTACTGATCCATCGGTTGCACCTGAACGGCCCGGCAGGCTCAGCTTGCCGGGCCGTTCTGCGTTCAAGCTGACCGCTCGGCTGTTGCCGGCAGTCGTGCGGAAACCTTTGTCGGTGCCGGCGTGCCGAACCTGCAAGAGCGATGATCGGAGGTGCACGATGGGCATGCTGCGTTTGAGCATTCTGCTGGTGTCGCTGGTGGGTGCGTCGACAGCCCTGGGCGAGACTACCGGGCCGACCAATCCGGAAAAGGCGCGTCAACATCCGCTGGACAACCGCGAGCCGCGGCCGCAGTCGGACCGGCAATCGGACGAGATGGAACAGATCGAAGCACCGGTGCTGCAGCCGCGCCAGGCACCGATCGAAACCGATGTGCCGCCGACGCCCGAGCCGCGTGACGAGCAGCCAGGGGCGGATGTCGATGCTGCGGGTAATCGGGTGCTGCGCAGCTAGCGGAGAGCGCTCGGGTTTAGTCAGTGCGCATGAACGAAAAAGGGAGGCCGAAGCCTCCCTTTCAACGCACCGCGTCAGCGAATCAGAACAGCACGCGGCTGCGGATGGTGCCGTTGACGTGCTGCAGCTTCTCCAGCGCCAGGTCGGAGTACTCCTTGTCCACGTCGATGACGACGTAGCCGACCTTCTCGTTGGTCTGCAGGAACTGGCCGCAGATGTTGATGCCGTTGTCGGCGAAGACCTTGTTGATCTCGCTCATCACACCCGGAATGTTCTGGTGGATGTGCAGCAGGCGGTGCTTGCCCGGGTGCGACGGCAGGGCCACTTCCGGGAAGTTGACCGAGGACACCGAGGTGCCGTTGTCGCTGTACTTGACCAGCTTCTCGGCGACTTCCAGACCGATGTTGGCCTGCGCTTCGGCGGTGGAACCACCGATGTGCGGCGTCAGGATCACGCGATCCAGGCCACGCAGCGGGCTTTCGAATTCCTCGTCGTTGGACTTCGGCTCGACCGGGAACACGTCGATGGCGGCGCCGATCAGGTGCTCGTCCTTGATCGCGGCGGCCAGGTGATCCAGCTCGACCACGGTGCCGCGGGCGGCGTTGATCAG
>Ga0154485_1124_pt1 | contig 21376 bp, 21 predicted proteins | sample RifGroC2_FD_115964 | JGI IMG/M metagenome (GOLD analysis project Ga0154485, IMG submission 115964) | Pseudomonadales bacterium GWC2_63_15
CTCGCCGGTACGCCGTCCGAGGTGCGTTGCCCCTATGACCTGAACAAGGTTGTCGGCCAGGCCCAGTTCGCCAGCGCCGAGCAGGCGCGCCAGGCCGTCGATCGCCTGGCGGCTTACTGGCCGACCTGGAATGCCACGCCGGTGGAGGCCCGTGCCGCCGTGCTGGAGCGCCTGGGCGATCTGCTGGAGCAGCACCGCGCCGAGCTGATGGCCCTGTGTACCGTGGAAGCCGGCAAGTCGCTGCAGGATGGCATCGACGAAGTACGCGAGGCGGTGGATTTCTGCCGTTACTATGCTCAGCAGGCGCGGCAGAAGCTCGGCCGCGAAGAGTTGAAAGGCCCCACCGGCGAGCGTAACGAGCTGTTCCATGAAGGCCGCGGCGTATTCGTCTGCGTCAGCCCGTGGAACTTCCCGCTGGCGATCTACCTCGGCCAGATCACCGCGGCACTGGTGGCCGGCAACACCGTGCTGGCCAAGCCGGCCGAGCAGACCAGCCTCATCGCTGCGCGTGCGCTTGAACTGATGTTCGAAGCCGGCCTGCCGAAAGAGGCAATCGCCTTTCTGCCAGGCGATGGCGCTACCCTGGGCGGCGTGTTCTGTCGCGATCCGCGGGTGGTCGGCGTGTGCTTCACCGGTTCCACCGACACGGCGCGCATCATCAACCGCCAGCTGGCCGAGAAGGAAGGTCCGATCGCCACGCTGATCGCCGAAACCGGCGGGCAAAACGCGATGATCGTCGATTCCACCGCGCTGCCCGAGCAGGTGATCAAGGACGCCGTCGGCTCCGCTTTCACCAGTGCCGGCCAGCGGTGCTCGGCGTTGCGTGTGCTCTATGTGCAGCGTGATATCGCTGATCGGGTGATCGAGTTGCTAAAGGGCGCCATGGCCGAGCTCAGCGTCGGCCCGACCCATCTGCGTGAGAACGACATCGGCCCGGTGATCGACCAGGAAGCTCGTGAAGGCCTGCTGGCGCATATCCAGCAGCTCAAGAGCGAAGGGCGCCTGATCGCCGAGGCGACATTGCCGGCTGGCCTCAATGGTCATTTCGTGGCGCCGGTGGCCTTCGAGATCGACGGCATTCACCAGCTCAAGAAAGAGCAGTTCGGCCCGGTGCTGCACGTGGTGCGCTACGACGCGGCGGACCTGGAAAAGGTCGTCGCGGCGATCAACGGCACCGGCTACGGCCTGACCCTCGGCGTACACAGCCGCAACGAGGAAACCGCCGAACGCATCGAGCAACTGGCGCGGGTCGGCAACCTCTACGTCAATCGCAACCAGATTGGTGCCGTGGTCGGCGTGCAGCCGTTCGGCGGCTGTGGCCTGTCGGGCACCGGTCCGAAGGCGGGCGGCCCCAGCTATGTGCTGCGCTTCGCCAACGAGCGGACCACCTCCACCAACACCACAGCGGTGGGCGGCAACGCCTCGCTGCTGTCGCTCGGAGACGACTGAACACATTCGCGCTGTACCACCGAGTGAATGGCCTTGGTCATTCACCTGGCGCATCACGCTAAACCTCCCGGCCGCTCAGGCGGCCGGAACACAACAACAATTGGACAGTTGGCGGACGCTCTTCCGCCACTGACGGGCCCGGGTTGGGTCTGTCACAGGTGATGGCCTTTTCGCTATCGCCCTCTGCCAAGGTGCAGCGTGGGTCCGCTCGCGTTGCGCCGAACAACAACTAACGAGGGACACACATGAGCATCAGTACACCCACGCTGATCACCTTTCTGATCTACATCGCGGCGATGATCCTGATCGGTTTCGTCGCTTACCGCGCCACCAAGAACTTCGACGACTACATCCTCGGCGGTCGCAGCCTCGGCAGCTTCGTCACTGCGCTGTCGGCCGGTGCCTCGGACATGAGCGGCTGGCTGCTGATGGGCCTGCCCGGTGCGATCTTCGTTGCCGGTCTGTCGGAAAGCTGGATCGCCATTGGCCTGATCGTCGGCGCCTGGCTCAACTGGCTGTTCGTCGCCGGGCGCCTGCGCGTGCACACCGAGCACAACCACAACGCGCTGACGTTGCCGGATTACTTCTCGCACCGCTTCGAGGACGAGAGCCGCATGCTGCGGATCTTCTCCGCGCTGGTGATCCTGGTGTTCTTCACCATCTACTGCGCCTCGGGCGTGGTCGCCGGCGCACGGCTGTTCGAGAGTAGCTTCGGCGTGCCGTACGAGTACGCACTGTGGATCGGCGCCGCGGCGACCATCCTCTATGTGTTTATCGGTGGCTTCCTGGCCGTCAGTTGGACCGACACCGTGCAGGCGACGCTGATGATCTTCGCGCTGCTGATCACTCCGGTGTTCGTCATTCTCGCCCTCGGCGACATGGGCGCTGCGATGGACACCATTGCCACGCAGAATCCGGCGGCTTTCGACATGTTCAGCGGGCTCTCTTTCGTCGCGATCATCTCGCTGCTGGCCTGGGGCCTGGGCTACTTTGGCCAGCCGCATATTCTGGTGCGCTTCATGGCCGCCGACTCGATCAAGACCATCCCCAACGCCCGCCGCATCGGCATGGCCTGGATGATCCTGACGCTGGCCGGTGCCGTGGCGGTGGGCTTCTTCGGTATCGCCTACTTCGCCGGACATCCGGAACTGGCCGGGCCGGTCACCCAGAATGGTGAGCGCGTTTTCCTGGAGCTGGTGAAGATCCTGTTCAACCCGTGGGTCGCCGGCATCATCCTCTCCGGCGTGCTGGCGGCGGTGATGAGTACGCTCAGTGCTCAGTTACTGGTCAGCTCCAGCGCCCTGACCCAGGACTTCTACAAGGCCATGTTGCGCAAGAGCGCCTCGCAGACCGAACTGGTCTGGGTCGGCCGGGCGATGGTGCTGCTGATCGCGCTGATCGCCATCGGCATCGCCTCAAACCCCGACAGCAAGGTACTGGGTCTGGTGTCCTACGCTTGGGCCGGTTTCGGCGCGGCGTTCGGGCCGGTGGTGTTGATCTCGCTGCTGTGGAAGCGCATGACCCGCAACGGTGCTCTAGCCGGCATGCTGGTCGGTGCGGTCACTGTGGTGGTGTGGAAGGAGTTCATCGGCCTGGGCCTGTACGAAATCATCCCCGGTTTCATCCTCGCCAGCATCGCCATCTATGTAGTGAGCAAGATGGGCGCCGAGCCGGCCCCGACCATCATCAAGCGCTTCGAGGAAGCTGACGCGGATTACCACGCCGGCTAAGGCTACTGTCGGAGTGTCGCCGCGGCGCGAAGCGGGGGCGCGCTCCCACAGTCGGTTGCTGCAGCGGATCTTGCTTTAAATAACCTGCAAAAAACCCCGGCTAGCCGGGGTTTTGCGTTTCTGTCGCAGATTCAGTCGTCCGCTACCAGATTGGATCGGTCGTCCACTGCACCCGCGGCAATCAGGTGTTCGGCTTCGTCTTCCGGCACGTGGATGCTGGTGCCGTCGATATTCATCACCGACATGCGTGCCTGGGGATCGGTGGTGATGCGGACGTCCATCAGGGCGCTGCGGTGCGTGTTGCCGTTGATGACCACGGCGCAGGTGCCGGTGGTGGTGTCGATGTCTACGGTCATGATCTATCTCCCGAAGCGGTGCAAAAGCCGCGCGCGGTTCGCCCGGCGTTTCCATGTCGACCACGAACAGGGTGCATCCGTTGTACCTGTTACTGGAAAAACAGGCTTAAACGTTACGATATAACATGATAAATTCTCGCCCCGCGAAGCTGGCTCCGCTACCGGATGCCGGCGCACAGCCGTCTTCGGTTGCCTCGGAAGCAACCGCCACTGTCTGGAGAGTCACATGAAACTGAAGCGTCATCCCCTGGCCTGGGCGATCAGCCTGGCCCTGGTTCCGGCTGCCTGGGCCGCCGAGCCGGTCGAACTGCAATCTGTCGTGGTCAGCGCCAGCGGCCTGGCCAAACAGAGCCATGAGATGACCACGCCGGCTGCCGTGATGGAGGGAGATGAGCTGGTGCTGCGTCGCGAGGCAACGTTGGGCGAAACGCTGGAAAGCCTGCCTGGCGTACGCTCCAGCAGCTTTGGCGCCGGTGCGGCGCGCCCTGTGATTCGCGGGCTGGATGGCGCACGGGTCAAGGTGCTGAGCGATGGAGTGGAGCTGCTCGATGCCTCGACCATCAGCCCCGACCACGCGGTGACCAGCGAGCCGCTACTGGCCGAGCGCATCGAGGTCCTCAAGGGGCCGGCAACCCTGCTCTACGGTGGCGGCGCCATCGGCGGCGTGGTCAACGTGATCGACAAGAAGATCCCCACCCGCGTGCCGGAGAAGGGCTACGAAGGCGAGCTGGAGCTGCGCACCAACAGCGTCGCCAACGAAGGGGCAGGGGTGTTCGGCATCACCGCTGGCAGCGGCAACTTCGCCGTGCGCGCCGAAGGCACCAAGCGCCAGGCCGACCCTTATGAAATCCCCGGTTCGCCGGACAAGCAGGAAGGCTCCTACAACGACACCGACAGCTTCAATCTGGGTGCCAGCTTCATCGGCGAGCGCGGTTACATCGGCGCCGCCTACGGTGAGCAGAACAATCGCTACGGGCTGCTGGCCCATGAGCACGCCGATTGCCACACCCACGGCAGCGACTGGCACTGCGGTGGCCATGATGATCACGACGATGACGACGACCATGATCATGACGAGCATGGCAGCGTGCCTTATGTCGACATGCGCCAGAAGCGCTGGGATCTGCGCGGCGAGCTGAGCGATCCGCTGCCGGGATTCGAGCTTGCGCGGCTGCGCATCGGCCACAGCGACTATCAGCACAAGGAAATCGAAGGCGGGGAAGTGGGCACCCGCTTCAACAACGATGCCACCGACGCACGCCTGGAGCTGACCCATCAGCCAATGTTCGGCTGGCGCGGTGTGCTCGGCGCGCAGACGCTGCGGCGTGACTTCGAAGCCCTCGGCGAAGAGGCCTACGTGCCGCAGACGCTGACGCGCAACCACGGCCTGTTCCTGCTCGAGGAATACACCGCCGGCGCCTGGCGCTATGAACTCGGCCTGCGTCACGAATGGCAGGACATCGATGCCGATGGCCGCCCGGATACCGATCACAGCGGCACCTCGATGTCCGCCGGTGCGGTCTGGACCTTCGCTCCGCAGTACTCGTTGGGCTTCTCGCTGACGCGCTCGCAACGCCTGCCCAGCGCCGAAGAGCTTTACGCCAACGGCCCGCATGCCGCGACCCGCACCGTCGAGCTGGGTAATGTCGACCTGGAGGAGGAAACCTCGCATAACGCCGAGATCACCCTGCGCAAGTTCGCCGGCCGCTCGACCTTCAGCCTGAGCGTCTTCCGCAACGAGGTGGATGACTTCATTTATGCCGCTGATACCGGCAACGATATCGGTGGCGGCTACCGCGAGATCGAGTACCGCCAGCAGGACGCCGTGCTCACCGGGGCGGAAGGGGAGGTGCGCTTCCAGGCGACCGACGCCGTCGCCTTCACCCTGTTCGGCGATCACGTGCGCGGCAAATTGCGCGACGGCGGCGGCGACCTGCCGCGTATTCCCGCCGATCGCCTCGGTGTGCGGGTGGATCAGAGCTTCACCCCGGCGCTCAACGGCCAGCTGGAGTTCTATCGCGTGCAGCGTCAGGACGAGCTGGCCGATTACGAAAGCGAGACCGGCGGCTACAACATGCTGGGCGCCAGCCTCGGTTACAGCGGCTCGCTGAACCAGACCGATTACCTGCTCTACGTCAAGGCTAACAACCTGCTGGACGAGAAGGCCCGTCAGCACACCTCGTTCATCAAGGATGAGGTGCTGCTGCCTGGGCGCAACCTGACCGTGGGCGTGCGCCTGGCGTTCTAAGGCGAGCAAGTCTCCTGCAGCAACCTTGAGGGCCGGCAGCTACTGTCGGCCCTCGTTCGTTAAGGAAGGCGGTCTGGCACGCAGAACCTCGCGGTCACGCGCAAGTACGCGGATGACGCGCTATCCTTGCGCCCCTCGATTGTTCCGTTGCGGGTGCCGGTCGTTGTCCGCGCTGGCGATGGAACGTCAGGACCAACAAGGAAAACAAGTCCCATGAACGTCAGCACTCCCACTCTGATCACTTTCGTGGTCTATATCGCGGCGATGATCCTGATCGGTTTCATCGCCTACCGCGCCACCAAGAACTTCTCCGACTACATCCTCGGCGGTCGCAGCCTCGGCAGCTTCGTCACGGCGCTGTCGGCCGGTGCCTCCGACATGAGCGGCTGGCTGCTGATGGGCTTGCCCGGTGCGATCTTCGTCGCCGGTCTCTCGGAAAGCTGGATCGCCATTGGCCTGATCGTCGGCGCCTGGCTCAACTGGCTGTTCGTCGCCGGACGGTTGCGTGTGCACACCGAGCACAACCACAACGCCCTGACGTTGCCGGATTACTTCTCCCATCGTTTCGAGGACGAGAGCCGCATGTTGCGGATATTCTCCGCCCTGGTGATCCTGGTGTTCTTCACCATCTACTGCGCCTCGGGCGTAGTGGCCGGCGCGCGACTGTTCGAGTCCACCTTCGGCATGCCATACGAATACGCGCTGTGGGTCGGTGCAGCGGCGACCATCCTCTACGTGTTCATCGGTGGATTCCTCGCAGTGAGCTGGACCGATACCGTGCAGGCCACGCTGATGATCTTCGCGCTGCTGATCACGCCAGTGTTCGTCATCTTGGCCCTGGGCGACATGGGTACCGCGATGGCCACCATCGAGGCGCAGAACCCGGCCAACTTCGACATGTTCCGCGGGCTGTCCTTCGTTGCGATCATATCGCTGTTGGCGTGGGGTCTCGGTTACTTCGGCCAGCCGCACATCCTGGTGCGCTTCATGGCGGCTGACTCGATCAAGACCATCCCCAATGCCCGCCGCATCGGCATGACCTGGATGATCCTGACCCTGGCCGGCGCGGTCGCGGTGGGCTTCCTCGGCATCGCCTACTTCGCTGACCATCCGGAGCAGGCCGGTGCGGTCAGCCAGAACGGCGAGCGGGTATTCATGGAGCTGGTGAAGATCCTGTTCAACCCCTGGGTTGCGGGCATCATTCTCTCCGGCGTGTTGGCGGCGGTGATGAGCACCCTGAGTGCGCAGCTGCTGGTCAGCTCCAGCGCGCTGACCCAGGACTTCTACAAGGCGATGCTGCGCAAGAATGCCTCGCAGACCGAACTGGTCTGGGTCGGCCGCGGCATGGTGCTGTTGATCGCACTGATCGCCATCGGCATCGCCTCAAACCCCGACAGCAAGGTGCTCGGTCTGGTGTCCTACGCTTGGGCCGGTTTCGGCGCGGCGTTCGGGCCGGTGGTGCTGATCTCGCTGCTGTGGAAGCGCATGACTCGTAACGGTGCCTTGGTTGGCATGCTGGTCGGTGCGGTCACCGTGGTGGTGTGGAAGGAGTTCATCGGTCTGGGCCTGTACGAAATCATCCCGGGCTTCATCTTCGCCAGCATCGCCATCTATGTCGTGAGCAAGATGGGCGCCGAACCCGCCCCGAGTATCGTCAAGCGCTTCGAAGAAGCCGACGCGGACTACCACGCCGGCTGATTTGTGCAGCGCAGGTCGAGCATGGCTGCTCGACCTGCGGTTGGAACCGGTGTCCCGGTTCTAACCGTTCCGCCCCATATCGATAGTTGCTGCTGCCCGGCCTCTCCGTCGAGGCTGTCCGGGCTTCAATTCGTCACTTCCGACAAATCGATCCGCCGCCAGCGTGCCTCGGCGAAGCTGTACACAGCGAAGGCCAGCAGGCCGACCCCGATTGCCAGCAGCAGCGCGCCACCCGCAGGCATGCCCTGAAGCGCTTCGAGCGCTTCCTTGAGGCCGGGTGGATCGGTGGGCTCGTAGCGGCTCCCGCCCATGAACAGCAGCCCGGCGATGATCAGAAAGGAACAGCCACGTGCAGCCAGCCCAACACGCGAGATGGGGCGAACCAGCTGCATGGTGCGTTCATCGCACTGAAAGTAGCGCTCGAAACGCGCGCGCCATGCCTTGATCAGATGCGCAATGGCGACACCAAGTGGAATCAGCGCAATTGCCCAGATCAGCCAGTGGGAGTGCTTCAGGCCAAGAAAACGCATGAGGCTGTCGGTGCTTTCGCCACCCGAACCACCGCCGCCCTCGGAGAAACGGTCCAGCCCGCTCACCAGCATGCTCAGCGTGAACAGTGCGAGCAGCAAGTTGACCACGCCGCTGCTCACCAGCCCCGCGCGGATCAGCAGTCCCTTGGCGTCATGGCCGTGCCGGTCTGTGTCACCAATGCCTTGGGTCAGCCGCCATGCCACGTGCGCTAACAGGCCGATTACCACCAGCCAGAGCAGCATCGCTCCAAACGGCTGGCTGAGCAGTTGCTGCACTGCGCCGCGAGTGTCGACCGTTTTGCCGGAACCGAGTGCTGCCATGATCGCGAAAAAACCGACGATCACGTACACCACACCCCGGGCCGCATAGCCGCTGCGTGCCAGCCAGGCCACTCCGCGTGTCACGTTCATATTCGCTTTCGCTCCGAAATTGAGATCATCCGAGACAGTGTCGTCATAGTTGGGACGCGGTTGCAGCCCGTTCGGTTCGCTCGAACTCGTCGCGTGCAGCTGGCCATTGGCTGCGAAAAGAATTAATACCGACGAAGGAACGGGACGAAATGGCGAAGGTCTGATTCCTCGCCCAGTAGCGTTCGGGCGTCCTGGGGCGGGACGGCCTTGCGACTACGGAGAATCAAGGAGTATCTCGATGGATTACTGGAAGGTGGTATTGCTCGGCATTGCGCTGGGCTTGGCCGGATGCAGCGTCAATGCCCCAGGTGTACATGCGCGGGTCGGCGATGCCGATGCGGTACGGCTGGACATCGGTGGTCACGGTCATGGTGGCGGGTTCTGTACGCCGGGACATCGGATGAAAGGAAACTGCTGATGAGCGCTCGTCTTCTTGTAGTCGTACTGGTAGCCCTCCTGATGTCCGGATGCAGCCTGCGTCTGCCGGGCATCGGCATCGATATCGGTGATGGCGGCGGCGGGCCTCCACACTGTCCACCAGGCCAGGCCAAGAAGGGTAACTGCTGAGGCGCCAGGCGCCGGCTGGTCACGCTCAGGCAAGGCCGAAGAGGCCTTGGCTGTCTCTGGAGTCATCTATGTCACGTCTTCTCGTGTTGTTTCTCGGGGTGTTCCTGCTGAGCGGCTGTACCGTGCATGAGTACACCAGCCACGGTTATCATCGCCCCTATTACCACGGCGAATACCGCGAGTATCGCTACGACGGCTATCCAGCCCGCCATTACCGATACGACCGTTCCGATTACCCGCGCCACGCTCCGCCACCGGTGGTTCGGCACGAGCGCTACGACCAGCATCGGAGTCATCGTCACGACCGGCCTTCCCGGCACTCCAGTCAGGGCGGTGACCGTCACTACAAGAACGCCGTGCGCCACCCGGTTCAACACAGGAGCTACCGGCCGGCTAAGTCCCAGCAGCATCACGATCGCCGCCGCCAGTGGTAGCGGGCCGGCGCTGCCGCCGAGAGTGAGCCGTGGCCTGACTCGGCTCTGACTTCCCCTTTACGCTGTGGCATCGCCGCATAGGTAAACGCTCGCCAAATGCCCTTGCGGCGGGCTGGCATCTTCTCCGTCGCCGGCCAGGTGCAGCGCTGGCGATTATCGGCTGATGCACCGATAATCGCCCCGATGTCAGCGTCCGGGGTGTCCTGCATGACCGATGATTCACGAGTTCTCCAGCCACCGATGGCGCCGCCCATCGTCGCGTCCCCCGCCAAACGCATCGAGGCGCTGACCGGCGATCCCAACTTCATGACTTCGCTGGCGCGCGGGTTGGCTGTGATTCATGCGTTCCAGGAGCGGAAGCGCCACCTGACCATCGCGCAGATCAGCCACCGCACAGAGATCCCCCGCGCCGCGGTGCGCCGCTGCCTGCATACCCTGATGAAACTTGGCTACGTCACCACCGACGGGCGCACCTATTCGCTGTTGCCCAAGGTGCTGACCCTCGGTCACGCCTATCTGTCGTCCACGCCGCTGGCAGTTACCGCGCAGCCGATTCTCGACCGCCTCAGCGAGCAGCTTCACGAAGCCTGTTCGATGGCGACGCTGGAGGGTGATGAGGTGCTCTATGTGGCGCGTTCGGCCACGCCACAGCGATTGATTTCGGTGGATCTGTCCGTGGGCAGTCGGCTGCCGGCGTATTGCACGTCGATGGGCCGCATCCTGCTGGCGGCGCTGGATGACGCGGCGCTCGACGACTACCTGGGGCGAGCCGACCTGCAAGTAAAGACCAGTCGCACCTTGCACAGCCCCGAGGCTCTACGCGAAAACATCGCCGAGATTCGCCAGCAGGGTTGGGTCATCATTGATCAGGAACTGGAAATGGGCCTGCGTTCGTTGGCCGTTCCACTCAAGGATTCCGCCGGCCAGGTGCTGGCCGCGCTGAACGTCGGCACCCATGCCGGGCGCGTTTCGCGTCAGGAGCTGGAGACCCGATTCCTGCCCGTGCTGCTGGAGGCCAGCCGTGAACTGAGCACTCGGCTGTTCCATTGATTGGATGCTCGCAGGCCCTTGGTGACTACGGTGCTCTGGATAGACTCGCGCGCTGATGTCGGCGTCGTTCATCACGCAGATACGGTGTCTAATGCGTTCGATAATCGAACGCTATGTCGATTATCGGATTGTTTGGCTGGGGGTAGACCGTTAACGTTTTCACAACGCAATTGGCGTACTGAAAACAACACGAGATCCGACTCATGGCTGAACTCCTCTCGCTCCGTGAAGCGGTCGAGCGCTTCGTCCAGGATGGCGACACCGTCGCCCTGGAAGGCTTTACCCACCTGATTCCCACCGCAGCCGCCCATGAAATCGTGCGCCAGGGGCGCAAGGACCTGACCCTGGTGCGCATGACACCGGACCTGGTCTACGACCTGCTGATCGGTGCCGGTTGCGCGAAGAAGCTGATCTTCTCCTGGGGCGGCAATCCCGGCGTTGGCTCGCTGCATCGTCTGCGTGACGCGGTGGAGAAGGGCTGGCCGCAGCCGCTGGAGATCGAGGAGCACAGCCATGCCGACCTCGCCAATGCCTACGTCGCCGGCGCCTCTGGTCTGCCATTTGCGGTGCTGCGTGCCTATGGCGGCTCCGACCTGCCCAAAGTCAACCCGCTGATCAAGTCGGTCACCTGCCCGTTCACCGGGGAAGTGCTGGCGGCCGTGCCCAGCGTGCGCCCGGACGTCACCGTGATCCACGCGCAGAAGGCCGATCGCAAGGGCAACGTGCTGATCCAGGGCATTCTTGGTGTGCAGAAGGAAGCCGCCCTGGCAGCCAAGCGCTGCATCGTCACCGTCGAAGAGATCGTCGATGACCTCCAGGCGCCGATGAACGCCTGCGTGCTGCCGACCTGGGCCCTGAGCGCGGTGTGCCTGGTGCCGGGTGGCGCGCACCCGTCCTACGCGCATGGCTACTACGAGCGAGACAACCGTTTCTATCAGGCCTGGGACCCGATCGCCCGTGACCGCGAGGCGTTCAGCGCCTGGATCGACACCTACATTCGTGGCACCGCCGACTTCGCCGCCTATCGCGCGAAGCTCGCCCAGCAGGAGGCCAACTGATGAGCGCTTACAACACAAACGAAATGATGACCGTCGCCGCGGCCCGCCGGCTGGGCAATGGCAGTGTCTGCTTCGTCGGCATCGGCCTGCCGTCCAAAGCCGCCAACCTGGCCCGCCTGACCCACGCCCCGGAAGTGGTGCTGATCTACGAATCCGGCCCGATCGGCGCCAAGCCTTCGGTGCTGCCGCTGTCCATCGGTGACGGCGAGCTGGCCGAAACAGCCGACACGGTGGTGCCGACTGGCGAGATCTTCCGCTACTGGCTGCAGGGCGGGCGCATCGACGTCGGCTTTCTCGGCGCCGCGCAGGTGGACAAGTACGGCAACATCAACACCACGGTGATCGGTGACTACCACCAGCCCAAGGTGCGCCTGCCAGGCGCCGGCGGCGCGCCGGAGATCGCCGGCAGCGCCAAGCAAGTGCTGATCATCCTCAAGCAGTCGCATCGCACCTTCGTCGACAAGTTGGCTTTCATCACCTCGGTCGGCTTCGGTGAGGGCGGCGATCACCGCAAGCAGTTGGGCCTGCCGGGTGCCGGTCCGGTGGCGATCATCACCGATCTGTGCATCATGGAGCCGGAAGAGGGTACTAACGAATTCGTGGTCACCGCTCTGCATCCGGGTGTGGCCCGCGAGCAGGTGATCGAAAACACCGGTTGGCAGATCCGCTTCGCCGACAACGTGGTCGCAACCGAGGCGCCGCGTGCCGAGGAGCTGGAAGCGCTGCGCGCTCTGGAAGCGCGCACGGCTGCCGCCCATGGTCAGCTGGGAGGTGAGGAATGAGCCGCGAGGTATTCATCTGTGATGCCGTACGCACGCCGATTGGCCGCTTCGGCGGTGCGCTGGCAGCCGTACGCGCTGACGACCTGGCTGCGATCCCGCTGCGGGCGCTGCTGGAACGCAACCCGCAGCTCGATCCTGCGGCGATCGAGGAAGTCTTCATGGGCAGCGCCAACCAGGCTGGGGAGGACAATCGCAACGTAGCGCGCATGGCCGCGCTGCTCGCCGGCCTCCCGGATACGGTGCCTGGCGTGACCCTCAACCGTCTGTGCGCTTCGGGCATGGATGCCGTGGGCGCCGCGTTTCGCGCCATCGCCTGCGGTGAAATGGAGCTGGCGATGGCCGGCGGCGTCGAGTCCATGTCCCGCGCGCCCTACGTGATGGGCAAGGCCGACACGGCGTTCGGTCGGACCCAGAAGATTGAGGACACCACCATTGGCTGGCGCTTCATCAATCCGAAGATGAAGGAAATGTATGGCGTGGATGCCATGCCGCAGACTGCTGACAACGTCGCCGATGAGTGGCAGATCAGCCGCTCCGATCAGGATGCTTTCGCTCTGCGTAGCCAGCAGCGAGCGGCGGTAGCTCAACAGAGCGGGTTCTTTGCCGAAGAAATCGTTCCGGTGGTGATTAAGGGAAAGAAAGGCGAAACGGTAGTCGATACCGACGAGCACCCGCGCGCCGATACAACGGCCGAGGCGCTGGCCAAGCTCAAGCCGGTCAACGGCCCTGACAAGACCGTCACCGCCGGCAACGCCTCGGGCGTCAACGATGGCGCGGCGGCGATGATCCTCGCCAGCGCCGAAGCGGTGCAGAAGTACGGCCTAAAGCCCCGCGCCAAGGTGCTCGGGATGGCCAGCGCCGGCGTCGCACCGCGGGTCATGGGGTATGGCCCGGTGCCGGCGGTGCGCAAGCTGTGTGAGCGCCTGAATATCGCGGTAAGCGACTTCGATGTGGTCGAGCTGAACGAAGCCTTCGCCGCGCAGGGCCTGGCCGTGACTCGCGATCTCGGCCTGCCAGATGGCAGCCCGAAGGTGAACCCCAACGGCGGCGCCATCGCCCTGGGCCATCCGCTTGGCATGAGCGGTGCTCGCCTGGTGCTGACTGCAGTCCATCAGCTGGAGAAAACCGGTGGCCGTCTCGGTCTCGCGACCATGTGCGTCGGCGTAGGGCAGGGGCTGGCGCTGGTAGTGGAGCGGGTCTGACCTGGATCGGGCGCAGACTGCCGTGGCAGCGATCTCGACCGCGACGCATTGCGAGCATGCAGCTGAAAGCGCTTGCGCGGGTATCGATTTGGGCTAGACCTCTACTGCTGCCGAGGCACGCGCAGAGTGTCGGCGAAGCCGCCCGTGATCGCCAGAATCTCCGAATCAGGCTGTGCTTGATCGAGCACACCGACCGAACATAACGCGAGTGAGTAGAACAATGCCGAGCGTAAAACTGGCTGATGCAAGTCTGAACTATCGATTCGACGGTGCGGATAACGCGCCGGTGCTGGTGCTTTCCAACTCTCTGGGTACCAGCCTGGGCATGTGGGACGAGCAGATTCCCGCATTTTCAGAGCATTTTCGAGTGCTGCGCTACGATACGCGCGGCCACGGCGAATCGAGCGTCACCACTGGCCCCTACAGTATCGAGCAGCTGGGAAGGGACGTGCTGGCCGTGCTCGACACACTGAACATCGAACGCTTTTCCTTCTGCGGCCTTTCCATGGGCGGGCTGATCGGACAGTGGCTCGGAATCAATGCCGGCGACCGGCTGCAACGACTGGTGCTGTGCAATACCGGAGCTAAGATCGGCACCGACGAAGTATGGAACGCCCGCATCGACAGCGTCCTGGCCGGCCGCGAGCAAGCCATGCGCGACATGCGCGATGCATCCGTTGCTCGTTGGTTCACAGCGGGTTTCGCCGAGGCGAACCCAGCGGCAGTGGCACGCATCACCGAGATGATCGCCAGCACCTCGCCAGACGGCTACGCCGCCAACTGCGCGGCTGTGCGCGATGCCGACTATCGCGCACAGCTGGGCGCGATCAAGGCACCGACACTGGTCGTTTGCGGCTCCAAGGACCCGGTGACAACCATCGAGCATGGCCATTTCATCCAGTCCAATATCCCCGCCGCCGAACTGGTCGCATTCGAGGCTGCGCATCTATCGAACGTAGAAGCGGGCGACGCGTTCACACAGCGAGTGCTGGCGTTCCTGCGCGGTTGAGAGCAGTCAGTGGTTGGGTCGACGACGCATGAAACGTCTGGCGGAAGGCGAACCATCTGCAGGTTGCTCAGCCGCAAATGAAAAGGCCCCGCGTAAGCAGGGCCTTTAAGACTGGAGCGGGCGAAGGGAATCGAACCCTTTTGCTTAGTGTGTCGTTCCGTCTCAATGCGTGTCGTTATGCGGTTTCCGGGCTGAACCGCCTGCTCGTTTCGTCGCTATTCGGCACAGTGATTTCGACACTTTATCGACACCGCGTTTAGCAACGCGCTAAAGTGCTCTTGCCAATTTTTGCCAAACGGGGCTGCCGGCATGAGTACTATGAACATCTCCCTTCCTGAGGCGCTGAAGAGCTTTGTGGACGAACAAGTCAATCAGCGTGGCTACGGCACCAGTAGTGAATACGTCCGCGAACTGATCCGCAAGGACCAGGACCGCCAGCATCTTCGAGGGTTGCTGTTAGCGGGTGCTGCCTCGGCGCCGACTGCTCCCGTTGATGCAGACTACTTCGATTCTCTGCGTGATCGGGTTCGGAATGCTCGCGGATGAAGCAAAAGCCAGTCATCCCAAGAGCGCTAGCGCGCGAGGACGTTGAGCGAGCGATTGCCTACTATCTGGAGCAAGAGGCCGATAAGGCTGCGCTGGGACTGATTGATGCGCTAGAGCATGCCTATAAACAGCTCAGTCGCCATCCTGAGTCAGGCTCCAACCGCTACGCACATGAGCTGGATCTTCCAGGGCTACAATCCTGGCCGCTCAAGCGTTACCCCTACGTGGTGTTCTACGTGGAGCGCCCGAACCACATTGAAGTTTGGCGTGTACTGCACGGAATGAGCGATATTCCGTCTTGGCTCCAAGATGATGTGCAGCGCTAACTTTGTGAGAGTGTCGACTACTCGGCGCAGTGGAGGTGCCTAGGATATCTGACCTCGGTTCTCTGTTCCGTCACCCTTCACGTCAGATGCAAGGATTAGCATGCAAGTAAAAACAGATATTCGAAAAAGCGACCTTATTCGACTAAACGTCTCAGCCGTGCCGCGAATGAAGTCGACATACATAACCTTCTTCATCCTTGCGTGTCTTACTTTTGGGTTTTTGCTATGGAGTAAAGGCCTGCCAGAAAGCTCACATAAACTAATTGTTCATCTTGCTAGTTCGGTTATTGGCGGGTTAACAGGGCTCGTCTTCGGCTTCGTTTTTAACGTAATAGCGGTTCTATCGCTGTCTAGTGTTAAAAATGGGGTTTTAGGTGAGCATATTTATACGTTAACCCCAGAAGGGTTGCATGAAAGTACAGCCACTAACGAGGGTCTAACTAGGTGGAGTGGGGTGGTTAGTGTGCGATCAATGGGGTCTTGCTTGCTGGTTCAGATAGGCAGCTGCTTGTATCATATTATGCCTAGACGAAGCTTCGAGTCATCACTGGCTTTTGATGAGTTTATAGCACAAGCAAAAGCGTATTGGCAGCAAGCACAGATCGAATAGGCAGCGAGGATTGGTTGTCATGCCTGTTTTGGTAGTTTCAACTACCCACTCGGTCGATTTAAAGCTGCTCGTTTTGTATTTCGCAGTAAGCGATAAATTTAAATGGAAATTTCACGAAATACAGATGCGACGGTAGCATTATTGGTTGCCTTTATAGTTGGCGTTGCCCGGCTTTTATCTGGCGATCCACTTCACATGGGGGGGGTGGTACTACTTTGTGGTACCGATAGCGGCTATTGCCATCGGCGTCATGGCACGTGCAAAACCGCTGTTTTTGCTGGGCACATCCTTAGCCGCCTCTGTAACGCTTTTGGTATATGCCGCAATCAATCTATTGCTAGCCAGACCTGAGGGGGTGCTTGCTCTCGGTCACCTTTTCTCGTTGCCGGGTGCTGCGGCGGGTACGGTAATTGGTGCTTTCTTATCACGGCGTCTGAGCAGACCGATTTCAGTCTTGGCGCTTGGTTTCGCTGGAACGCTGGTCGGCTTCTTTCTTAATCAGCTAGTTGTATGCAATACGGTCATGTGGTGCGGAGCGTTGTCGCTGCCGATCGGTTAAGGTAGTACCCAAAGACTAAGTCCTCTAGGCACAGTAGCGCTAGATAAATCTGTCCCCTTGTGTTATGTGTCTCCTGAAAGGTTGAGCTATGCATCTTTACATTGCTTTTACTTCTTTGCTCATACTCGTATCGGTCAGAATTGTTGGTGTATCTTTTTCTGAGAAGCGATTGCCTCAGATATTGGAGCTGGTGAGAACGCCGCGTGTGCTTAAAAGCAGCAAGGCGCATCGGGCCACAAAGTTATTTGTCCTCTTATGGTGTGGTATTTTTATTTATTGCTGGCTAAACGAAATTGAGCTTGCGCGGAATGAGCAACAGCTGGCTCGAGGCTTTTTCGCAATTACAGCGGTTAACTTTGGTACAGTGTTGAACGCTCTGCTGGCTGCCAAATTTAATATATATTTCCGAAGCGAGGGTGGCACGATTTTGGAGCAGAACAGTCTCTACTCCAAAAAAATCAACATCTTTCCGGGGTTTTCAAGTTCGCTTGATATAAGTATAACGCTCTGCAGTGTCATGCTGTTTTTAGCTATTATGCTCACCATGGCAGTGCCGTTTATCTCATTGGGTTAAAGCTTATCGCTGTATTGCAATGGTCTGTCTTTATTCGCTTGCTATGATTTTTAAAGAAATAAATCTGTCCCCTTAGCTCCTGAGGGCATAAAGAGCATGCCTAAAACTGGAGTTATGTAGATTGGAATGCCTCAATTATTAGCAGTATCAGAATTGTCAGTAGAGCTATGAAAAGAAATCCGACGAAGCTAGGGAAGTAATAAAAATAACTATTAGTGTCTTTGTAGCGCCCGAAGGTCAGTGCCTTCAACACCCATAGGCCGATAGCCCTAAGCGCTACCTCGAAAATAATACCGACTATCGCTTCCATACTATTTCTGCTTCCTCGCCGTGGCAGTTTGGGTAAATAAATCTGTCCCCTTTTTTCCGGTATATGGCAAGCATATTGTGCCTTGTGATGGGTAGTCTGGGGCTATATCTGGTGGCGAAGGTGCCAATTCTCTTGGTGAAGAATTTTCTTCCGGTGAAAAGCTAAGTGGCTAGCCAGAACTAGTTTTCCTAGAGCACGCCGCCGAAACCAAAACGGCGAATACCCACATAAAAAGAAAAAGAAATAACGAGGCGCCGAACCAATCTAGATACGTAGCCATAGTCATGGCTAACCCGTAGTATCTTGTACCTTCGCTCGCTGATAAAAGGCCTAATGATGCCGGAAGGAAGGGGAGCGAAATGATTAAGAAAAGTATGCGACCTCTCCTTGGGATAGATATTGACGTGAATCCAAAGCGCCTTATCAAGATTATCGCTATTGGTAGTAGGGCAATGTGAGCGATTGTAATTGATGTAACTAGACTGCTATTTCCAGTTAAATGGCTTATATATGTGTAAGAGTTGATGCTGCCTATTTCGCTAGGGATTGTGAATGATAATAGGTGGCCTAGCGCTATGCCGATCACAAGCCATGCAATAGAGATTTGGAGCAGGTACTTCGAGCAGGTGATTTTTCTAGGTGTTGTAGGCATATATCACGGCAAGAAATTGTTTTCGGCAGCGCATGCCGGCTCATAGCGGTTGCACATCTTCTTGAACGCAACCTTCGCACCTTTACGGCAGTCGCGGTAGACCAGCGAGCCGCGTTTGTAGTTTTGGCACACGCTGTTGTAGTCGATCTGGCCGTTTACCACTGTCCACTCAAACTGGCCGCTGATGCGCTGTTTGTTGTGGCCGTTTTCCCAGCTCCAGTTGCTGAGGTGAGTCTGGCGGGAAACTGAGCGTTTTTGCGTGCTGCTGGTGGGGCTGGCTGCGTAGTAGCGGGCCGGTGGTGGCTGCATCGTGTTGGCGACAGGGCGGGGCGTGTAGTTGCTATCGTTGAACGATGTTTGGCGCTGCTGTAGCACTCGGGCGGTGCCTTCTTCGAACCAGTCGATTTCTTCCTGGGTCAACGGGCGTTGCTGAGGAGCTGGTGTCGTTTCTGCTTCTGGGGCTTCGTAGCTTGCAACCGAAGGCTGGCTAATCGGCTGCATGGGCTGCTCTGGCTCTTGGTTAAACCAAGGCTTGCCGCCGATATGGATGCCTTGTTTGATCTGGTTTACGTCCAGCACGATCGGCTTGCCAAATGTAAACGCTAGCGCCGAGATCACAGCCGAACCGATACCCAGGAACGCGAGGAGCCGCCAAGGGCTAGGTTTCTTTCTGTTGCGTAGATATTCCGGTGCATCATCCCAATCTGATCTCATCACGCCTCCGTGCTCAGTTATCGGGTTGTTAAATAAATCTGTCCCTATTTTTCAGTATTAGCTGGGGGATACCATTTCGGGCGCTAGTTCGGATTTTCTGAAGCTGGTCAGTATTTCATCTTGCTGCTCATAATACTTGTTAAGCTGATCGCCGTCCCAGAAGTCTTTTGCAATCTGCTCGTCGAAAACTAGGGCTACATTTATGTTTTGCAGAAGTCGCTTTGCCTTGGTTAGAGTGGCGTATTTTGCAGGTGCTTCATGGTAAGCTAAATGAATTATGGCTGATAAAATTCTTGGCCCGACGACAGTTTGTAATAGCCCATAATGCACTTGATTGTTGTTAAGGTGTTCTGCTATTTCTATCAGGCTAACTACTTTTTCCAAGATTACGTGTCTGACCTCACCGTAGTTGGTGGCTTTGTTGGTCATTTGGGAGAAGTATGCGTTTTTCTTGCGGTGATCTTGCGTAGACCAAAATTCTGCGCGACCCTCAGCGAGTGAATATACAGCCTTAAGGATTCCGTTTTGGGCTTCGCTTGTTTGAGCGTTAGTGACGATGGCGTCTTTCTTATATTCATCAACCATCTTGAAGAAAGTGTTCTCAAGTGATTGAATGTGCATAACTTTCAGTTGTTCTGCAAGTATATTGTTATTTTCTAATGCTGCTTTTCTGGCTTCGGCTAACTCTTTTCTCTGAAGGTTTAACGTCGCCGCTAGTACTAAGACGGAGATAAATCCTAACATTGGATTTAAAGTTCCGCCTACAAAATCACCAAATTGTCCCCATACATCCTGCTTGGTGCTCCAGTCGCCACTAAACTGGGAGAGATAAAGATATAATACTAATCCCGCAATTAATGTGGCGAAACCTATCGCTAACTCTATAATTCGGTTTTTTAATTTCGAAATTAATTTCCGCATGAATCCATCCCTGGGTATTGCACATCGGCCAAAATGGCCAGTCGAACCAAAGGTTCGATGCTGCTTGCCGTAAGTGAAATATCGCGTTTTGAGTGGGCAACTTTGAATAGATAGTGGCGTAATTAGGGTTAATCTGCCGTCGCTTCTGGATTATCTCTCCGCTGACGATAAATAAATATGTCCCCTTTTGCTGGTTTAAAGTTGCCTGTGCAGCTTTATTTGCTCTGTTGAGCTGAGTCCCGTTAGAACTCAATCCAGAGCGTTGTTATGTCATCCCATTTGGCTCTATAGCCACTTCCCTCAAGCTCCTCAATGATTTTCGAGGTGAGGTCATCAAGTTCGCTGTCTGGAATGCCAATCTCTAAATGCAGGTCTTCGAGACTTGCTACCGCTTCGCTATGGCCAAGTCTTATAGCTCGTCCGATAGCAGAAATCGCCCGCCTACGTATTTCGTTCGGGATTTCTGCTCGTGCCATTAGCGACAACTCACGTGCGCGCTTGGCGGGCAGCAGTCTCTCCGTTTCTGACTCGGATATGAAGCTCGCTTCTATGCGGGCAACCAGCTCCGCGTTTAGAGACCGACCAGCTGCTTTGGCTGCTTGCTCGGCCTGAGTTCGTAGCTCTGGCGGCATACGTAACTTGAATTGGGGGTCTTCTCTGCTCATTGGCTGATGATGGACCACCGTGGTCTTGACAGCAATGGGACCACCGTGGTTCTATCTTTGCATCGGACCACCGTGGTCCATTGTGAATTGGCTGGAGTTATCCATGGAACTGGACGAGCTAGAACCTTCAAAGCTTATCGGCCCACAACAGGACGTGGAAACCGTCGAATGTTGGGCTGATCGTAATGGCGTCAGTCCCGGTACGGCCCGCGCTTGGGCGTCGCGCGGTGTGATACCGACCGTAAAGCTCGGCAAGCGGCGCATGGTCAACAGCGCAATGCTCCGTCACTGGCTGCTGGAACAGGAGTGGACCGCATGATCCGCGCCGTCTACGGAAAGCCAGGGGAGGGCATGACCTATGCAGAAGCCGGCCAGCTATCAACGCCTTCCGCACGCCCAGGATTGCGACTGCTCTGTCTGCTGGTCCAGACGCGAAATGGCGAAACCCGCTCCCTTCCGGTCCACACAATGCGCCCAATGCCGCCCCGCGTATGCGCGGCCGATTCGCACACTGCAAATGGGCTGCGTCGGTGGAATCTGGAAGCCTCTGCTCTCGGAGTGGACGGTGGAACCGGCCTTTATCTGCGAGAAACACACTCCACCCGAGCGCCCCGCGAAGTGGTGGAGCGTTGTCTACGACTCGGGGAAGCCAACGCCTTTCGTGCCGATCCACGAACCGTTCGAGCTGGTGGGGTAGGGCGTAAGCGGATGCAGGTTCGTATCGCGTCGCCTAATTGGCATGAGATCGGGCGGGAGCTGACCGTTGGCGGGGAGCTGTGCGGGCACGTTACCTATCGCCGCGACGTTCCGTTGTTCATTCCATTGGATGGCGGCGCGCCAACGAAACACCGGTCCCTCGTCGAGCTGCGTCGCTATGTCGCTGAGCGTTATAAGGCTGAGCGCGCAGCCGAACAGGTCCAGGGCCGCGCTCCCGGCTCGTCGGATCACGCTTCACCGATCCGGCGAACGGAAGCA